>R21__coassemble_78_pt1 | contig 79103 bp, 63 predicted proteins | sample R21__metabat2_high_PE_066 | metagenome-assembled genome bin R21
GTCTTTGTTATCCTGTAGACAACGCTCGGGGCGGTTGTGATAAGGTCGAGATTAAACTCTCTCTCAAGTCTCTCCTGGATTATCTCGGTGTGGAGAAGTCCGAGGAATCCGCATCTGAAGCCAAAGCCTAAGGCTATGGATGTTTCCGGCTCAAAGGTGAGGGAAGCATCGTTCAGCTGAAGCTTTTCGAGGGCATCACGGAGATCGGTATAGTGGGCGCCGTCAGCGGGATAGATTCCGCAGAACACCATGGGCTGGACTGCACGGTATCCGGGAAGTGCTTCGGCGGCGGGATTTTCCGCATGAGTGATGGTATCACCGACTCTTGCCTCACGGACATTCTTGATGGATGCGGCAATATAGCCGACTTCACCCGCTCTGAGGATGCCGACAGGATCAAAGCTTGTGGCTCTGAGAAGTCCGCACTCGGTGACGGTGAACTCGCTGCCGACAGCCATCATTCTGATGGTTTCACCGGTTTTTACCGTGCCTTCCTTTATCCTGACATAGGCTATTACGCCCTTGTATGCATCATAGTAGGAGTCGAATATCAGTGCCTGCAGGGGTGCCGACTCATCGCCCTCCGGCGGCGGGCAGTCGGAGACTATTCTCTCCATGACATCGTGGATATTGAGGCCTGTCTTGGCGCTTATCCTCGGGGAGTCCTGTGCCGGTATGCCGATGACATCCTCTATCTCGTTTGCGACTCTGTCGGGGTCGGCTGAGGGAAGGTCGATCTTATTGAGGACGGGTATCACTTCAAGCCCTGCGTCAACCGCGAGATATGTATTGGCGAGAGTCTGTGCCTCGATTCCCTGTGAGGCATCCACTACGAGGACTGCGCCCTCGCAGGCTGCGAGTGAACGGCTGACCTCGTAATTAAAGTCGACATGGCCGGGGGTATCTATCAGGTTGAAGAGATATTCCTCTCCGTCATCTGCTGTATAGTTCAGCGACACGGCATGCGCTTTTATCGTTATTCCGCGCTCACGCTCAAGGTCCATATTGTCGAGAAGCTGATCCTCCATATCCCTGAGGGCGACAGACTTTGTCTGCTCGAGGATACGGTCTGCGAGGGTGCTCTTGCCGTGGTCAATATGAGCGATTATGCTGAAGTTTCTGATTTTGCTCTGTTCGAATGTTTCCATTTATATTTTCCCTGTTTCAGAATTAGTGTTCAATTCTGTATTTTTACTGCTTTGTACAAAGAGCTGTCTGACTATAGCTGTCCGACAGATGAATCGGCCGGATGAGAATATTTACACTTCCGGGCGGCTCAGCTTTTCTGACATTGTGATGCGGAAATGATACCACAAATCCGGATTCTTAGCAAGAGAGAGAAATACCGGACGGGTTTTGCCGGACTCGGGATATAAATTTTTTTAGAAAAAGTTGTATGAATCCATACAACTTTCGGGTCAAAACGGGGGTATAGGTGAGGGGATATTTTTCCGGGAAAGGCTGAAGATTTCGTGCATCTCTTAGCAGCTTTCGAAATCTTCCAAATTTTTTTGCATAAAGATGCAAAAAGGTTTGAAGTATTTGCTTTTTAGTGATACAATAACATATAAGTGTTTTTGTCTGTATTTTTAGGAAGAGGGCAAACTGCACTGATTTTATGAAGATCACTAATCCTTCCCGGCAATGTCGGGAGAGAAAAATACTGATACAGAACGGAAAGAAACATTGAACAGCACTGAAGAAATGGAAAAGGACGAGGCTCAGGCGTACGGAACCGGAATAATCGCCGGCAGAAACGCTGTGGCCGAGGCTCTCAGGAGCGGAAGGGCCGTTGACAGCATATATGTGCAGAAGGGCAACAGGCACGGCTCCATAAACTCGATACTTGCAAAGGCAAGGGACAGAAACATTACAATAAAAGAGGTCGACTCGAGAAAGCTCGACCGCATGACCGGAAACGCCAACCACCAGGGCATATGCGCTCAGGCGGCTTCGGCGGAATACAAGGAGCTTGAGGACATATTCAGTCTTGCAGAGGAGAGAGGCGAGCCGCCGTTCATAATCATATGCGATGAGCTGTCGGACCCCCACAATCTCGGCGCGATAATAAGGACGGCTGAATGTTCTGGCGCCCACGGAGTGATTGTTCCGAAAAGGCGGAGCGCAGGACTTACCTTTGCTGTGGGCAAGACGAGCGCGGGAGCTGTGGAATATGTTCCCGTTGTCAGAGTGACAAACCTTGTCAGCACGATAGACGAGCTGAAGGAAAAGGGACTCTGGATATACACGGCTGACATGGACGGAACACCCTGGTGCGAGCAGGACTACTCGGGTCCGTGCGCAGTGGTGGTCGGTTCTGAGGGAGAAGGAGTCGGACGGCTGATAAAGGAAAAATCCGATTTTGTCATCTCTCTGCCGATGAAGGGAAAGATAAATTCGCTGAACGCTTCTGTAGCCTGCGGAGTTATCTGCTACGAGATTTCGAGGCAGAGAAGCGGCCTGAAGGCAGTAAACAAAGCCTGAGCTTCACGCGTGAGGCTCAGTGAGCCTTTTGCGGACAAGCTTAATTAAAATAACCTGTAATGATGAATAACCATGGAGGATTAAGATATAATGAGAAAGAAGAGAAGAGGCAGCGTGCCGGAATACGATATATATGATGAAGCTTCTGCTTCGGCAGGGGACGGCTCAAATCGCTTTGCTTCCCTCGGCTGGGAGATGCCGGAGATAGATGAAGAGGAGCCTGACCAGACAAATCTTTTTGATGAAGAGGATACTGCTCAGGATTATGAGGATATATCGGGCGAAACTGAGTATGACGAGCCCGTCGGAGACTTTGAGTTTGACACAGACAGCATTGATGCTGACGATGACTACCCGGAGCCCGAGGTTCAGCAGGATTTCAGCGATGCGCCGCCGGTGCTCTCGATAACCAGCAGGATGAACATTCCGAAGGATCTGATTGACGAGGCCGCTGACATAGTTGTTCCGAGGACAGATGAGATACAGATCCCGGAGGATGTCATGCAGGATGTTGAGGCGATAAAGAGGGCAGAGAGTGAAAATGCGCCGCAGCCGGCAATGGCTTCGGTCGAGAATCTCGAGCCGGTAACGAGTGAGACTGATACAGTCGAGCCTCAGGATATATTCACGGTAGCAGGCGCCGGAGCAGCTGCTGAGGAAGAGTCTGTGCCTGAAGAGCATGATGCTGCGGCTGCCGCAGAGGACAGCGGGGAATACGAAGCTCCTGACGCGGCTGATGACGGCTATGACCCCGAGGAGTACGAGGAGAAGCCGGCAAAGAAAAAGAAGAAGGGATTCTTCTCGAGATTCAGAAAGAATAACGAGGAAGATGATGTATACGGCGGACTCAAGCGCAAGGATATAAGCGAGCTTCAGCAGGACTACAATCCTACAGGCGAGATACCGATGCTTGATGACACCTACGCAAAGCTTTTTGATGATTCCGTGGAGAGCCTTGACGAGGATGTCTCCGAGAGCTTCAACCAGATTCAGCGCGAGAGAAGGCGCAGAGTCGCTCAGGCTATAGAGAACACGGGAGTTGACCTCGATGTTATTCAGGATGAGTTCGGAGTTGTGGCTCCTCCGCCTGTCACAGTGATGGCGGCTGACCCGACTGCGACTGCCGAGGCCGTAGAGACGGGCGATGAGGCTGCTGATGCTCTTCAGAAGAACATGATGGATCAGGAAAAGTCAAGGACCATGGAGATAAAGCTCAATGTTCTCAATGACACGATGGAGATCCAGAAGGCTCTTAACCTCCCGCAGATAGACAGCGACTCCGCCGAAAAGATAGAGGAAGAGGCTAAGATATATCAGACAGCAGAGATAGAGCTGCCAGATGACCTCGACGAATATGATGAGAACGCTGACGATACTGACTATGACGAGAATGAGGATGCTTCAGAGGGATTCCCTGAGATAACGGATGTCAGCAGATACCGCTCAAGAACCCTTCCTGTGCACTGCATAGATCTTGAGGCTCTGCAGGATGCCCTCAACGCTGAGGCTGCGGACTATGATGAGGAGACCGGCGCTTACAGAGGCAGACAGCTTGGGCAGAATCAGCAGGACGGAATATTCGAGGGTGTAAGAGAGATTCACAGCGATGAATCCGAGGAAATAAAAGAGGATTATACTGCTCCCGAGGACGCAAAGAGAGTTTCTGATGAGCTCAAGGAGAAGATGGCCGGGCTCAACATGCGCACAATGGTGACAGGAGCCGCTGCTGCTGTCATGCTGCTCTGCGGACTGATATTTGAGGGAAGAAACAGCACTACGATGGCGCTGATTTACATGATTCTCTCACTGGTTCTCACATGCACTGCCGGCTTCTTCTGCAGGAATGACATAATAAACGGCATAAAGAGCCTCATTAAATTCAGAGCAAACGCTGACAGCGCTGCTGCTGCTTCAACTGTACTTGTGCTTGCCCAGATACTCGTTTCATTCACATCGATAGGCGGTGTGGCTTCGGGCAAGGTTCACATCTACGGCGCTCTTGCGGCCGGAATACTCTTCATGAACTCCATGGGCAAGCTGTCCCTCACAAGAAGGATATACGCAAACTTCAGGTTCATGACATCGAGAGATGACAAGTACGCTGTAAGGACATACGATGACTACAACACCTCTCTCAAGCTTGCGGGAGACACTGCTATGGGCACTCCGGTGATAGTTTACCAGAGAAAGGCAGGATTCCTGAAGAGATATCTCGAGCTTTCATACGGCTCGGATCCTTCTCAGGAGGCAAGCAAGCTGATTGCTCCTTATGCGCTGGTGGTTTCACTTCTTATCGGATTTATCACGGTGCTTGTGACAAAGAGCCCTGCTCTCGGAGTATCGGCTGTGGCTGCGGTATCCTGCGGAACTACCATGGTCACAAACCTTCTCGGAATAAACTCCCTGATGACTAAGCTCTCAAGGAAGGCAAGAAAGGCCGGCGCAATGATTTCCGGATATAACGGAATAGAGCAGCTTGCCGGAGCAAATGCCGTTATGGTAGGTGAGAGTGATCTTTTCCCGAAGGGAAATGTTGTCATAAACGGACTCAAGATATTCAGCGAGGATTCCCTCGAGGAGAATGTCCTCGCGGCATCTTCACTCATAAGAGAGACCGGCGGAACAGTTGCCGATGTTTTTGAGCAGATAATAACAGACACGGGTACAGAGGTTCCGAAGGTTACGAACATTGTTCTCGAGGGCGAGAACGGTGTATCCGGAAAGGTCGGAGAGAAGACAGTTCTCGTGGGCAACCGCGACATACTTATCTCTCACAACATCACTCCTCCTGAGCGTGAGGATATAATGAAATACCTCAAGGGCGGCAAGAAGGCTCTCTTCATAGCTGTTGACGGAGAGCTGAAGGCCATGCTGGTGCTGACCTACAATGCAGACAAGCGCAGAAAGGTTGAGCTGCAGCGCCTGACAGAGAACGGCGTTACCCTGATAGTGCATTCCATAGACTCCAACATCACTACGGCTTTCCTCTCCACACTCTTTGACATACCTGAGGCAAGGATCAATGTTGTTCACGGCGACCTCGGAATGACTGCAAGAGAGCTTGCGGAGTCTGAAATATCAAGAGCCGATGCAGCAGCTGCCACAAAGGGCAGAGTTGAATCACTGCTGAGCGTGATGAGCGCATGCATAAAAGAGAAGAAGACGATGAACATCGTGCTTCTGATACAGTATCTCGGTGTGATACTCGGACTGCTGATAACCATGCTGGTTTCACTTGCTTCAGGTCATGCGATGTCGGCATTCCTGCTCATACTTTTCGAGGCTGTATGGTCGGCGGCTGTACTGCTTGTTCCCAAGTTTCTTGACAAATAAGGCTGAGGGACAGTGAGGTAAGCAGAGCTGATGCCGGGATATCTTCAGAGGAAGATTTACTGATAAACTGACAATGAGAAAGGTGCATTTACTGATGCACCTTTCTTTCACGCGGAGTGTATCACAAAGTTTATCACGAAGTATATCAAGGAGTGTAATACAGGATTGTAATGCAAAGTGTGCACAGAGTTTAACGCAGAGTGTAAGACGGAGTTTGTCGTTGTGTTTGACTCGGCAGTTAAAAACAAAGTGTATTACAAAGAGTATCACGGAGTTTCTCACGGAATGTAATACGAAGCTTAATACGGGAAACAGATATGAAGTCCGGTGCAGCAGGAAAATGCTGCAGCCTGAAGTGTGAAATTTATGCCCGGCGGATTTCTGCGGCAGTTAAATGGGGAACAGGTACGACAGATTATTGAAATTGCTTTTTAAAATTTATGGACAAGAAAATTCAGCTTTCTTATCACTTTACATACGGCAAACTGATAAGGTTTACGCTGCCGTCTATCGCTATGATGATATTCACCTCGATTTACAGCGTTGTGGATGGCTTTTTTGTATCGAATTTTGCGGGCAAGACGGCTTTTGCTTCGGTAAACTTTATCATGCCTGTGCTGATGATACTCGGCACGGTAGGATTCATGATAGGAACCGGAGGCTCGGCGCTTGTCGGCAAGACTCTCGGTGAGGGAGACAAGGAGAGAGCAAGCAGGTTATTCTCGCTGTTTGTTTACACGGCATTTATCGCCGGTGTCGTCATATCGGTTATAGCTTTCATATTTATCAGGCCGATAGCGGTTCTGATAGGCGCTGATGAGAGCATGATAGACTACTGCGTGGTCTACGGCAGGATAATAATCGCCGCAAACCCGCTCTTCATCCTGCAGATGATGTTCCAGAGCTTCTTCATCACTGCGGAGAAGCCGAAGCTCGGACTCTACTCGACTGTCATTGCCGGAGTTGCCAACATGGTGCTTGACGCGGTACTTGTCGGGGCGCTTAAAATGGGTGTTGTAGGCGCGGCTCTCGCAACGGCAGCTTCTCAGGCGGCCGGCGGACTCATACCGATAATCTACTTCATGAGGCCGAACACAAGTCTTCTGAGACTTACAAAGACAAGCTTTGACGGCAGGGCAATAATAAAGGCCTGCTCAAACGGAATAAGCGAGCTGCTGAGCAACATATCGATGTCGGTAGTGGGACTTCTCTACAACGCTCAGCTCATCAAGTACGGCGGAGAGGATGCGGTAGCGGCTTACGGCGTACTGATGTATGTTAGCATGATATTCTCGGGAGCATTCATCGGATATGTGGTAGGCACGGCTCCGATTGTGAGCTTCAATTACGGCGCTCAGAACAGGGGAGAGCTGAAGAACATGAGAAAAAAGAGCATTTCACTCATACTGATATGCTCGGTATGCATGGTGCTTCTTTCGGAGGCACTTGCGGTTCCGCTCTCGAATATGTTTGCGGGATATGATGAGGATCTGCTTGAGATGACTATAGGAGCCTTCAGAATATACTCGTTCTCGTTCCTCTTCATGGGGATAGCGATATACGGCTCATCATTCTTCACTGCGCTGAACAACGGACTGATATCGGCGCTTATCTCGGTGCTGAGAACTGTTGTCTTCCAGGTGGCGGCGATACTGATAATGCCGCTGATATGGGGAGTGGACGGCATATGGTACTCGATAGTGGTCGCAGAGGTATGCGCTGTGGCTGTCGCGGTAATCATGCTTGTCACTCAGCAGAAAAAATACGGATACTGAGAAGATTTCACTCTGAAAGGAAGAAGAGCTGCACGGCCAAAGGCAAGCGAGGCTTCAAATTCCTGCAAGGCTGCAGGGTTCCCGTCTGTGGCAGCGGAAAGGTTCATTTATGACTAAAGAAAAACTGATGGAGAGATTTAAGGGAAAGCGGCTTATAAGAAGGATAGTGATAATGCTTATATCGGTAACCGTGATGGGCATGGGCATATCCTTCTACAGGCTTGCGGCGATGGGAGCTGACCCCTGCTCGACTATGAATCTCGGAATAAGCGCAAGGATAGGACTTCCATTCGGAGTATGGCAGGCGATACTGAACACGATACTGCTGATAATAATTTTCTTTGTGGACAGGAGCATGCTCGGAATAGGCACGATAGGAAACATGTTCATCTGCGGCTTTGCGGCTGACCTTTTCAGCCCGGTGCTTGAGAGCATGTTCGCTGCGACCGATGAGCTCGGCATACCGCTGAGGGTGGTGCTCACGATAATTGGTGTTGCGCTGCAGCTTGTGGGAGTTTCGTTCTATGTGACTGCCGACCTCGGAATGGCGCCGTATGACTGCATTTCCTACATCATTCCGGACAAGACGGGGATACCGTTCAGATGGTGGAGGATAATAGAGGATGTGAGCGCGGTGGCGATAGGTCTTCTGATAAGCATAGGGATTGAGAGCTCGGCAAGCTTCGGTCTAGGCACGATACTCATGGCATTCTGCACAGGGCCGATAATACCGGTTCTCAACAGGCATCTTGCCGCTCCGATACTCAAGACCGACAAGGTAAGGTGAGACGCGGAGCTGCTTCAGAGCGGAATCTTCACAAAAAACTCAGATGAAATCTCTTGACGGAAATATTGCCATAGAATAAAATAAATTCCGTATGGAATAAAGACCGGATACGAAAAAACCGGCGGCCTATGATGGCTTTTCGGGTGAGGTCCGGTCTGCTCCGCATTTTTAATGTGTCTGATATTATTTTATATTTATAAAAGGAAAGATTGACAAATGGTTTTTGCTGACCTGTTTTTCATCTACTTTTTCCTGCCGCTGTGCATAATATGCTATCTGCTGGCGAGAAAGCTTGAGGCGAAAAACATAGTACTTATCGTATTTTCGCTTATATTCTACGCATGGGGCGAGCCTGTGGCTATACTGCTGCTGCTCTTCAGCTCGGTCTTCAACTGGTACATGGGACTTCTGATAGAGAAGAACCGTGACAAAGCCGGGGCAAAGGCAGCTGTGGGAATAGGCATCGCTGTAGATGTGGGACTGCTGCTTGTTTTCAAGTACAGCGCATTCTTCGTGGAAAACATAAACGCTCTGACGGGAGCGGCCATCCCTGTGCCGGACATAAGGCTGCCGATAGGAATAAGCTTCTTCACATTCCAGGCGATATCCTATGTGCTTGACTGCTACTGGGAGACGGTAAGGGTTCAGCATAAATACCACAAGTTCCTGCTTTATCTCTCGCTTTTCCCACAGCTCATAGCGGGACCTATTGTCCGCTACAGCGTGGTTGAGGAAGAGATAGACAACAGGAACATAAGCGTAAACGACCTCTGTGAGGGCGCACTCAGAGTTATTCTGGGACTTGCAAAAAAAGTAATAATAGCAAACAATCTGTGGACCATAGTCGACAAGTTCTTCGGGGCGGACATATCCACGCTCTCTTTCCTCGGGACGTGGTACACGGTGATAGTATACTCGCTGTATGTATATTTTGATTTCAGCGGTTACTCTGATATAGCGATTGGACTCGGCAGGATGTTCGGATTCCACTTCGACGAGAACTTTACGCATCCTTTCGCCTGCAGGACGATAGCGGAATTCTGGCAGAGATGGCACATCTCACTCGGCTCATTCTTCAGGGATTATCTCCTCTATGTGCCGATATTCGGAAAGCCGAGAAAATACTTCGGTCTATTCCTCGTATGGTTCTGCACAGGCATGTGGCATGGCGCCGCATGGAACTACATCTTCTGGGGACTTTACTTCGGCTTCTGGATATTCTTCGAGCAGAAGCTCGGAAAGAAGCGAATGAAAAAATGGCCGATATGGTGGAAGCATATCTACTCCAAGCTGATAATAGTCATCGGCTTCGGAATATTCTACTTTGAGGATTTAAGTCAGCTGGGACAGTTCTTCGTGAATATTTCGGGTGTAGGAATGCTGACAAGCGGGATAGGATTCTCTGACCCTGTGACACTGTCAAACTTCAAGTCCAACATCTTCCTTGTGGCTATAGCCATAGCGGCTTCACTGCCGATACTCCCGAAGATAAAGAGCTTCTTCTATGAGAACAATAACTCCACCATATACGCAGTTGGAAGAATAGGCTCGCTGGTATGCTGTCTGGGACTTCTGGTGGTTCTGAGCATACTGCTTGTTGATACCACCAACAATCCATTCCTCTACTTCAGATTCTGATTTTCCCACATAAACACTGAAAGGCAATTTGATGAATAACGATTACGATTACGAGGATTTTGACCTCGGCGACTTTAAGCTTGAGACTGAGACCGAGCCGGAGCCTGAGAAAACAGGGTCAAGGAGAAGAGGCAGATCTCCTGAGCAGATAAGAGAGAGGCAGAAGACAAGACTCTCGATAATATCAATGCTGATAATAATACCGGTGTTTGCGCTTCTCACGCTTTACATGCTCGTATGGCCAAAATCCACCATGTCACAGATTGAGAAGAGAACTCTGGCTTCTTTCCCGAGCTTCTCGATAAGCACATATCTCTCCGGAGATTTCACCTCCGACATAGCTACATGGTTCACGGATACTGTGCCGAACAGGGACACGCTCAAGAACCTCGGAACCTCCTTCAAGGCAGTATTCGGTCTGCCGACAAGCGATGATGAGATAATATTTGTCAACAATGTTTCCAAGAAAACAGGAACAAGCGGAACAACTCTTGCAGACACAGCTTCAGATGACTCTGAAGATGACACAGAGGAAGCCGCCGAGGTGACAAAGACGATAGAGGAAGCAGCTTCTTCACCTGAGACTGCGACCATGGAGGCCACTGACACTGCGGCAGCTGAGGAGTTATCGACTGACACATCTTCTGCCCAGACCAATGTGCTCTCGGGCACAGACAGCTCTGACGCTAAGCTTGAGGGCTCTGCCGGCAGAAGAAGCAAGCATGTGACTACCTTGTCCATAGCAGACACCGAGGAAGAGCAGACCGACTACACCAAGCAGGATGCTGAGTTTGACTGGTCTGACGGACTTCTGATAGTGCAGGTGAGAGGCCACTACATGGTGCTCGGACTCTGCGGCTACGGATATGACACGAGCTACATAGAGGGTGTGAGCGACCTCAAGTCTCATCTTGACAGCAGCATAAATGTTTACAGCATGCCATGCCCGCTTGCTTCCCAGTTCTACACTCCTGCAAACGCATCGGAATACACTATAGACCAGAGCGCAAGATTTGATGAGATAGCGGACTCAATGGGCGATGGAGTTATCTCGATAAATGTCTGCTCCGTGCTCGCAAAGCACACCGACGAGGACATTTACCTTAGGACAGACCACCACTGGTCACAGCTCGGCGCTTACTACGCCGCAAGGACATTTGCAGAGACCGCAGGCGTTCCGTTTGCCGACATTAGCACCTTTGAGCAGGGTGTAAACGAGGGATACATAGGCAGCTACTATGCCTACACCGAGGACTACAGAGTTCTCAATGACCCTGAGGACTTCGTCTACTACAAGCAGACAGAGCCGGTCGAGGCTGTTTACTATGACAGATACTTCAACTACAGATACACGGGCGAGCTTTTCGTTGAGACGGATACTGCGAACTCCTACCTGATGTACATGTGCGGCGACGATCAGATAGTCAAGGTAAAGGGTACAGCAGGAAACGGCAGAAAGCTTGTCATCATAAAGGACTCCTACGGCAACGCTGAGATCCCGTGGTATGTGGGAAGCTTCGATGAGATATATGTTGTCGATGTAAGATACTTTGAGCTTAACCTCATTGACTTCATCAATTATGTAGGCGCTACAGATGTGCTCTTCAGCATGTGCTCATACTCGGTAGTCGGCGGCAACGCTGAAAATATCCCTGTTCTCCTTGTACAGTATCAGGGACAGACCATAGTTGACGAGGCTCTTGACGAATAAGACTGACATCTGCATAGGGCAGCTTTGCATCAGACTGCTTCTGCGGAACACGCAGGGAGTTCGTCTGAAGCTAAGCATATAAGACGGGTCTGCCGTCAGGCTGACGAAAGGCAGTGGGTCTTTGTATGCGGAAATGAAAGGTTTTTATATATGAAAGAATTAGAGTATCCGTTTGACGCGGGATATCTGATAAACAAGAAGAAATCCATTAAGAAGGCGCTTCTCAGCGAGGAGACACCGAGAATAAAGAAGAAGATAGCTGTTCTCGGCGGCTCGACCACAAGCAACATCATAAGCATTCTTGAGCTTTTTCTGCTGAACTACGGCATAGAGCCTGAATTCTATGAATCCGAGTATGCCCAGTATTTTCAAGATGCTATGTTCCCGGACGAAACGCTGATGAATTTTGCGCCCGACATAGTTTTCATACACACGACAAACAGGAACATCACAAATTACCCTGTGATGGCTGAGTCGGCTGCTGAGGTAGATGCAAAGTTTGAGGCAGAGATCGGAAAATTCAGGGCGATGTGGCAGAGCATAGAGGAGAAATTCCACTGCCCGATAATACAGAACAACTTTGAAATGCCGCTCTACAGGCTTCTCGGAAACAGGGACGCATGGGATATTCACGGCCGGACAAACTTCATCACAAGGCTGAATGATGCTTTCTACGCTTATGCTAGGGAGCACGAGAGCTTCTACATAAATGATCTGAACTTTATTTCTGCTGACTACGGCCTGAAGGAGTGGGCTAACCCGCTTTTCTGGAATATGTACAAGTATGCAATGTGCTTTGAGGCTATACCGTACTTCTCATTCAGCGTTGCCAATATAATCAAGTCGATATTCGGAAAGAACAAGAAGGCGCTTGCTCTTGACCTTGACAACACGCTCTGGGGCGGAGTAGTCGGTGATGACGGAGTTGACGGAATAGAGATAGGTCAGGAGACGGGAGTTTCACAGTCCTACTATGAATTCCAGAGCTATGTGAAGGAGCTAAAGCAGCTCGGCATAGTGCTCACTGTATGCTCAAAGAATGACCATGAGAATGCGATAGCCGGACTCAATCATCCTGAGGGAGCGCTGAAGCCCGATGACTTCATAATAATCAAGGCAAACTGGGAGAACAAGGACAGAAACATAGCTGAGACCGCTCTCGAGCTCAACATAGGTCAGGATGCGATAGTATTTGCTGATGACAATCCTGCCGAGAGGGAGATAGTAAGGACTCAGATAAAGGGCTGCTCCGTGCCTGACATGGACGGCGTGGAGAACTACATAAACACGATTGACCGCTCAGGATTCTTTGAGGTGACATCCTTCAGTGAGGACGACCTGAAGAGAAACGAGATGTACAAAAAGAATGTGCTGAGAAATCAGGAGATGGCATCATTCGGCGACTATGGAGAGTACCTGAAGAGTCTTGATATGCATGCGGTGATAGATGACTTCATTCCTGTGTACATTGCGAGGATAACCCAGCTTTCCAACAAGAGCAATCAGTTCAATGTGACAACAAAGAGATACACTCCGGCTGAGATGGAAGCGGTGTTTGAGAGCGATGAGTACATCAGGCTTTACGGCAAGCTGATCGACAAATTCGGCGACAACGGAGTTGTTTCGGTAGTCATAGGAAAGAAGGATGGAAGGAATCTCAACATGGACCTGTGGCTGATGAGCTGCAGAGTGCTGAAGCGCGACATGGAATTCGCAATGCTCGACAGGCTTGTTGAAAGATGCCGGGCGGCGGGAATAGAGACGATAACCGGCTACTACTATCCGACAGCAAAGAACAAAATGGTAAAGGAGCTTTACGGAACCTTCGGCTTCACCAGGGTAAGCGAGGATGAGGACGGAAATTCCGTATGGACACTGAACACAGCGGATTACGAAAACAAGAACAGATACATTGAGGTAAGCGGCAACGAGGCTGTGAGTGCAGCCGAGTGACAGAAAGGAACAGAAAATGACAGCAAATGAGATTTTCGCAAGATTAAACAGAGTTTTCCAGGAAGTTTTTGACGATGACACCATTCGCATAACACCACGAACAACAGCCGATGACATTGACGACTGGGACAGCCTTGAGCATATCACGCTCATATCAGCGGTTGAGAGAGCTTTCAAGATGAAGTTCAAGATGGGTGAGATTTCCTCAATGAAGAATGTGGGCGAGATGGTCCAGATAATAGCTCAGAGAACAAAGCTGTAAAAAATTCGGGGAAGCTCCGGCACAAGGGGGCTTCCCGTTTTTTAAGCCGCCTGAGACCATGGCAGGTGAAAAGAAAGGAAACCGGAGTTACACATGACCTATTTTTACGGTGTTATATTTATACTTATAGGCCTTATGCTGGCCTTTAAATTTCACAAGGAGAACAAGATATTCATTCCTCTGGGAATATATTTCCTGATACTCGGCGGCTGGTGGATAGCAGACGCTGCTACAGGGGACGAGGTCTCGATGTTCGGCGGGACTCCCGGATGGATATTCAGGGGAATAAGCATGGCTGCGCTGATAATGTGCGGAATCTTCTACTATAAAAATCATTTCTTCAGAGGACAGTCTACCGAAGAGGAGATAGAAGAAGCAAGGAAGAAAGAGAGCAAAGACAAATCGGGACAGTTCTGAGCAGAACTTAACGGAGTAAAATTCAGGGGGGAAAGTTTATGGCAGCATTTATGACAGTGCTTCTGAAGGTTGCAATAATGCTCATACTGATAGCAGTGGGCTGGATACTTTCAAAAGCAGACATGATAAGCGAAAAGGGCTCGAAGGATATAACCAACCTTCTTGTCTACATAGTAGCGCCGTGCCTTACGGTATCTTCTTTTATGAGCGCTGACACCGAATCGGTGACGGCGAGGAACCTTATTATATCATTCGTGGCCGCAGTCATAGCGATGGGACTTGCGATAGCGATAAGCTTTCTTTTCTTCGGAAAAAGTCCTGAGGAGGAGAAGAGAGTCATAAGGTTTGCGATAGTTTTCTCAAACTGCGGATTCATGGGAATGCCTCTGGTACAGACGATAGTTGGAGATCAGGCAGTTGTTTACTGCACATTGTTTATCGCGGTTTTCAACTTCCTTACATGGACATACGGATACACGATGATGAGCACCGGAGGGACCTCGCTTCTCGGGACACTGAAAAAAGCAGTGCTCAACCCGGGTACCATCGGCATAGTGATAGGCCTTGCGATATTCCTCATCAAGATAAAGCTGCCGGAAGTCTTATCCTCTCCGATAGATTACTTCGGAGCGCTCAACACACCTCTTGCGATGGTTGTTGTCGGAAACAACATAGCTAAGGTTAAGCTCAAGGATGTATTCACAGACAAGAAGGTATACATAGTTTCAGCGATAAGACTGCTTCTCGCTCCTGCGCTTGTGCTGCCGTTCCTCTGCATAGTGAAGCCTGACCATGATGTATTCATGACCACGGTGCTGCAGGCAGCGGCTCCTGTTGCGGCCAACTCGGTTATATTTGCTGTTATGTTTGGCAGAGACTCAAGGCTTGCCTCTAAGCTTGTGGCATGCTCAACGATACTTTCACTTATCACGATACCGATATACACAATGATATCGGAATATCTGATAGGATTATTCTGATAAAGGCGGAGGATTTCAGATGGGACCTTATTACTACAGGGTAGAGAGCATAAACGGTGATTACGCATATCTGAGGCGCACCGACATACAGGATAACTCTGAGCCTTTCATGATAGCTCTTGCGCTTCTCCCTGAGGGTGTCGACATCGGCACAGAGCTTTTATGGGAAAACCTCATGTACACCATACTCTGATACACAGGAGTTGAAAAGACGATGAAGATAGCACCTTCGGTTCTCGCTGCTGACTACAGCCGGCTTGACAGGGAAATTGAAAAGATAAAGACGGCCGACTTTGTTCATCTTGATGTGATGGACGGGCATTTTGTGCCGAATATCTCATTCGGCGCACCGGTGATAAAGGCACTGAGAAAGCTGACAGAGCAGGTTTTTGACTGCCATCTGATGATATCCCATCCGCTGAGGTACATAAAGGATTTTGCGGATGCAGGAGCGGACATTGTCACTTTTCATCTTGAGTGTGAGGATGATCCGGATGAGGTTATCGATGAGATACTGAAATACGGGATGAAGCCGTCTATGTCGGTGAAGCCCGGAACACCTGCAGAGAAGCTTCTGCCTTATCTTGACAGGCTTTATATGGTTCTTGTGATGACAGTGGAGCCGGGCTTCGGAGGTCAGAAGTTCATGCCTGAGATGATGGAAAAGGTAAAGTATCTCAAAAAAGTGCGCCCTGAGCTTCAGGCAGAGGTTGACGGGGGAATTTCCGAGGCTACAATCGGACAGTGCAGAGATGCCGGAGTTGACATCTGCGTAGCGGGGACGGCAGTATTCAGAGCAGAGAACCCTGCGGAGATGATAAAAAGGCTAAGCGGACGGTAAACAGTTGTCAGTGTTCAGCCGTAAGTGGTCAGCTTGTGAGTGTTCAGCTTGCCGGCGTTCAGCTTGCCGGCGTTCAGCTTGTCAGTATCAGGCGATTAGTGGCCGGCTGTCAGAGGGATAATGGCTTTGAATTGATGGGTAAGGCCTGCCTGCCGGGTTTTCAGAGGCTGTTTTGCTGAAGCTTTATTTTGGAGGCACCACAGATGAGCAAAGAAAAAGAATTATCGGAAATGACACTTGAGGAGCTGTGGCAGCTGTTTCCGATATCTCTCGTACCTCATGACGAGAGGTGGCCGGATAATTACAGGGAGGCAGAAGAGGAGATAAGCTCACTGCTGAAGAATTTCCGGGTGGAGAGAATCAGCCATATAGGCAGCACAGCGATAAAAGACATATGGGCTAAGAATATCGTAGACATTCTGATTGAAATCCCGAAGGATGAAGACATGAAAGCTGTCGCAGACAGGCTTGAAAATAACGGATATACAAGGATGTCGGCAGATGAGAAGCGCATTTCGCTCAACAAGGGATATACGAAGTCCGGCTTTGCGGAAAAGGTTTATCATGTGCATATCAGATTTTCCGGAGACAACGACGAGCTCTACTTCAGGGATTACCTGAACGACCATCCCGAAACCGCCGGGGATTACGAAAAGCTGAAGCTCGGTCTCCGGAAAAAATATGAGCACAACAGGGATGCATACACGGATGCCAAAACGGATTTTATCCGCAGGTGGACGGAAGAAGCGAAAAAAGAATACAGAGGAAGATACTGATTATCGGACAAGACAGAAAATCAGTATTACGGAGGCTAAACGGGAAATGAGCAGTATAGAATTATTGAATGAATCCTGCGCAGACATTGAGGCTGACGCGGTTGTTAATGCAGCAAATTCCGGACTCTGGGCCGGGGGAGGCATCTGCGGAGTGATATTCAGAAAGGCCGGTCTCAAAGAGCTTTCTGATGCGTGCAGCAAATACAAGACACCGTTAAATGACGGCGAGGCGGTGGTCACACCGTCTTTTAATCTCAAGAACGCAAAGTGCATTATCCATGCGGTCGGACCGGATTTCTTTGAAACTCCTGAGGCTTTCGATGAATTATGTGACGCATACTATAATTCGCTGAAGGTTCTGAAGGATGAAAGCCTGCACAGCATTTCGTTCCCGCTCATCAGCTCGGGAATTTTCGGCGGAGCGCTGAGGGATCCTGCTGGGGAATCCGCAAAGCAGTGCCTGAGGGCATACAGAAGATTTCTGCAGGTTTACCCCGACTATGAGATAGATGTGAAACTGTGCGCATTTACAGAAGATGAAATGAGAAGCGCAAAGGCGGTTTTTGAGGGAAACTGATTTGCAGCGGTCGTGTAAATTTTATAATTTATAAAGAGAAAGGAATAAAGATGCAGGGATTTAAATGGCTGAAGGAACAGAGTACTATCACAGAGGAAAATGGTAAGGTAACTATCATTGCGCCGGGTCAGAGTGATTTCTTTAACGGAGCAACGGAAAATAACGAGGAAGGATTTCTTCCGGATCAGCTGAGCAATGCGCCTTTCTATTACACAGAGGTGGAGGGTGATTTTGTGATGCGCGCCAAGGTAACACACGCATTTAAAGATGTTTATGACTCGGCATCGCTGATGATTATGAAAGACCTGAGCTGCTGGGCAAAAGCATGTTATGAGCATACAGATTTCAATACGCATGCAGTGGTAAGTGTTGTGACCAATGGTGTCTCCGATGACTGCAACGGATGTAATCTTGAAGGCAATACTGCATGGCTTCAGGTGTGCCGTGTGGGAAATGATTTTGCTTTTCATTATTCCGCAGACGGCGTGAATTATTATATGATGAGGCAGTTTCATCTTCCGGCGGATAAAGTGATGAAGGTCGGACTTCTTGCGCAGGCTCCGAAGGGTGACGGAGGAGAGAGAATTTATGAGGATTTCTCCATCGTGAATATGACAGTTAAAAATATACGCGCAGGAAAATAATTCAGACCTTAAGTGACCACCAATCCGGGTGATAATGAACAGTATAAAAATGAAATCCGGATATTTCGTCATAAGGTAAAGCAGGAGGAAAAATTATATGAATAAAAGACTGCTTGGGAAAACAGGTCTTTATGTCAGTGAGATAGGATTTGGCGGAGAGTGGCTTCTGCGGCATCCTGAGGATGAGTCAGTAGAGCTGATGAGGTATGCGGGCGAAAGAGGAATGAATATCATTGACTGCTGGATGCCTGACCCTAAATCCAGAGATATCATCGGAAAAGCCATGAAAGACTGCAGGGAGAAGTGGTATGTTCAGGGACATATTGGTTCGACCTGGCAGAACGGGCAGTATGTCCGCACAAGAGATATGGAATATGTAAAGCCGGCTTTTGAAGATCTGCTCGAAAGACTTCAGACGGATTACATTGACCTCGGCATGATACACTACATCGATACAGTGGAAGAATGGAACGCGATTCAGGACTCAGACTATTTAAGATATGTTCTGGAGCTTAAGGGGAAAGGTATCATTCGTCATATCGGAATGAGCTCACACAATCCTGAGACAGCTAAACTTGCTGTGAAGTCCGGGCTTATCGAGATGCTCCTCTTCAGTGTGAACCCGGCTTTCGATATGCTGCCATCCGGTCAGGATCTCGATGAGCTCCTCAGAGACGGATATACTTATGATGAAGGCCTCGCAGGCATAAATACAGAGCGTGCAGAACTTTATAAGCTGTGTGAGGAATACAATGTAGGGATGACGGTGATGAAAGGCTTTGCCGGAGGCAGACTCTTTGATGCGGCGAGATCTCCTTTCGGAGTCAGCCTTACGCCTGTTCAGTGCATTCACTATGCCCTTACCCGTCCGGGCGCATCCTCCATTCTGTGCGGCTATGACACAAAAGAGCAGGTTGATGAAGCTTTAAGCTATGAGTCAGCTTCAGAAACAGAGAAGGACTACGCATCGGTCCTTGCAAATGCTCCCGTGCATTCTTATAGAGGAGAATGCACCTACTGCGGCCATTGCAAACCATGTGTCGCTGATCTCGATATAGCCATGATAAACAAGTATTACGACCTTGCAGTTATGCAGCCGGAAGTTCCGGCGTCAATTAAGTCCCACTATGAACTGCTGGAGCATCATGCTTCGGAGTGCATAGGCTGCAGAGCGTGCGAAGAAAGATGCCCCTTTGGGGTTCCGATCGCAGAGAGAATGTCAAAGGCGGCAGGACTCTTTGGAGTATGAGCCGAACTGAGGAAGAATTCAGGGGCAATCTTTTTCTGCAGCAGTTTCAGGAAACCCTTTAAAGATGTCTGATCCCCTTAAGGGTTAAAATATTTTTGCAAAAAATAGAAAATCACACTCAGAGACTAATCTGCTCCGAGTGTGATTTTTGATTTGGCTTCAAAACTCCGCAGTTCCGTAACTCTGCAGCAGATTAGCTGCTCTGCAAGGCGCTGAATCTCACAGCTTCTTAGTTTCGTAACTTCACAGCTCCGTAACTGCGAAACTTCGTAACTCCGAAACTTCGTAACTCCGAAACTCCATAACTCCGTATCTTCGTACATCATACTTGGCAGCTGCTTAGTTACGTATTTTTGCAGTACCATTACTGAACACTGATTACTGCCTGCTGCCCACTGGACACCGGCCACTGAAAACGGCTGTCAGACAGTTATCTCTATCTGATTTCCCTCGATGCCGAGAATGCAGCTCTCATAGTAGCCGTCGCCGGTTGTTCTCGGGCCGCTTATAACCTCATATCCGTCAGCCTTGAGCCTCTCTGTGAGCGCATCAACATTTTCTGCGGAGCCCACTGAAAATGCAATGTGTATAAAGCCAAGCTCAGCCATGGCGCCGGTATTTTCGGAAATCTCCGGTCTTGTCATGATTTCAAGTCTTGCGCCGTCATCAAATGACAGAAAATATGACCTGAAATCTGTGCGCTTGTTGTGGTATCCATCATTGCAGGCGGCGCCGAGATATTTTACAAAGAAATCCTTTGCCCCCTCAAGGTCCTTTACATATAAGGCTATATGTTCGATTTTCATTTTGTTTTCCTCCTGACTGCTGACTGCGGCAGAGTATCACTCCCTGCGGATGGGATACCCATAGAAATGAACTGCCGCACTTCATGGATGTTTTTCTGAATATTAACACAAAACGCTCCGCTTTTCAACAGAGCGGTGCCGAACCTGTTGAAACAGCGGCCCTTCACAGAATATATTTTATTGGCTGCGGATACTGTGAACAACAGTTATGCAACAACCTCCGATGTAGTATATGTCCAAATTTAATAAATCCGAAACGGAGGGAAAACAGCATGACAAACACAAAAGCTATGAAGAACATTGAAGACATGACACTTGAAAATATCATCGGCGGCAATTACGGCGACAGCAAGTGGGAGTATGAGCATGACTGCAATATGTATAATATCGGCGATGTTGTAGAGGTTTTCACAAACGATTTTCACATCTACACCAAGAGATCACTCATTATCGACATAAGGACAGATATCCCTGCATGGAACACAAAATATTTCTATGTTGTCGAGTATATGGACTGGACAGGAAGACAGAGGACGGTCAGCGCTGACTATATCGAGAGAAAGTAAAGGCGCAGACCGCCTGCCTGAAGCCTGCAATGCATCATAAATGGGACAGCGGAATTTTAGCACGGCTGTGAGGGCAGAGAGCCGGAATCATACAATGTGAAGTCAGGCTCATGGCTGAAAACTTCCCGGAAAGCTCATCGGGATAAACTTCCGGAGCTGAAGCTCTCCGTGGTGAAACTCCCCGGGATAAGCTCATAATTTTGTGACAGGTGAATAAAAAAGAGAAAAGCAGGAAATGCATGGTCATAGCATCTCCTGCTTTTCTGATTACAGATTTTGCATGAAGACCTCGAAATTTCTGTGCAGCACTCCTTCAAGTACGTCTGTCCTGAGGCCGAGACTCATTATCGTCTCAAGCTCATGCTCAGGGTCCCACATCGGGTAGTCGGAACCGAAGAATATGTGAGTGTTGTCATAGGTGTCAAATGCCCTGAGAATGGTATCACGGCCTGTGAATGCATAGGTTGAGCTTGTGTCCATATAGATGTTCTCAAGGTTCAGGTATTTCATGGCCTCATCCCACTCGCTCCATCCGGCAAAGTGAGCCCCGATTATTTTCAGCTTGGGAAACATCTTTGCAACACCGGCGATTCTTTTCGGTCCTGAGTAGTCAAATCTGCTGTCTCCGGCGTGAGTGATGAGAAACATATGCCTGTCAGACATTATCTCATACAGCGGATACAGCCGCTCATCGTCAATTCTGAATCTCTGTATATCGGGATGAAGCTTTATTCCTCTGAGGTTCATTGAGAGCATTCTGTCACATTCGGACTCGAAATTTTCAAATTCCGCATGCATCGTGCCGACTCCGTACCAGTTCTGGTGGGCTTCACACTCGGAAGCTATGAAGCTGTTTATCGATTCGACCTGCCTTGCTGCGGTGGCGGCTGAAAAGACAACACAGCTGTCTATTCCGGCTTTTTTGAGCTGACGGTCGAGGTCATCGGCTGTCCCTGTGTGCTTTGGTATCTCCCCGGGAGCAAGCTTTATCTCAGTTTTGCCGCCGGAATAAAATTCTGCAGTGCTTTTTGTCGCTCTTTCCACTATCTTTTCGGGAAAGATATGTGTGTGCGCATCTATTATCTTCATTACTTTTTCCCTCTGACAAAAGAAGGAGCCGCATTCTTCGCAGCTCCTTCAAATGTTTATGTGTTTAATCAGAGACCTGCGTTTTCAAGTTCCCTGTAATTCTCGTAACGCTTCTGGGCATCTTTTCCTGCTGTGGAGAAGAGAGTATCCGCGTTCTGTGGGAACGTCCTTCGCAGGGCATTATATCTTGTCTCGCCGTCAAGGAAGGTTTCGTAGTCCATGGTAGGAGCCTTTGAGTCAAGCTGCATCGGCTTTTCCTTCTTCGGGTCATAGCGGTAGAGCAGCCAGTAACCCGCATCCACTGCGCGCTTCATCTCTGCCTGAACGTTTGCCATGCCGGCCTTTATTCCGTGAGATGTGCATGGAGTGTAGGCTATGATGACAGACGGACCCTTGTGGGCCTCCGCCTCCTGAAGAGCCTTGATAAGCTGATTCGGGTCAGCTCCCATGGCAACCTGAGCTACGTACACATTTCCGTAGCTGCGGCAGAGGGCGCCGAGATCCTTCTTTCCGGAGCGTTTGCCGGAGGAGGCAAACTGCGCAACTGCGCCCATAGGAGTAGCCTTGGATAACTGACCGCCGGTGTTGGAGTAGACCTCAGTATCAATTACGAAGCAGTTAACATCCTCGCCCTGAGCGATAACATGGTCAAGTCCGCCGTATCCGATGTCGTATGCCCATCCGTCACCGCCGAACATCCAGAAGCATTTCTTTGCGAGCTGATCCTTTCTCTCGAGTATCTCCTTTGCGAGAGGTGAATCGCTCTCTTCAAGCTCTGCGATGAGAGCATCGGTTGTGCTTCTTGATTTCTCAAAATCATCGAACGCATCGAGCCAGTCCTTTGCAGTCAGGCTGTCTGTTTCGGCAAGATAATTTTCAACATTTGATTTCTGCTTATTTCTCTGCTGGCGTACTCCGAGGAACATTCCGAGAGCAAGCTCAGCGTTATTTTCAAACAGCGAATTTGTCCAGGCAGGACCGAACCCGCGCTTGTTTGTGGTGTAAGGGATACCCGGCATCGGAGCGCCCCAAGCCTGTGAGCAGCCTGTTGCGTTTGCCCAGTATATCCTGTCGCCGAAAAGCTGTGTAAGAAGCTTTGCGTAAGGAGTCTCGCCGCAGCCTGCGCATGCAGCCGAGAACTCAACCAGAGGCTGACGGAACTGGCTTCCCTTTATGCTGTAAGGATTAAACCTGTCACCCTTGTCGCTGAGGCTGAGACCGTAATTCCACAGCTTCTTCTGCTCTTCACCCGGCACAAACGGAACCATTGTTAGTGCCTTTTCTTTTGACGGGCATACAGCTGCGCAGCTTCCGCAGCCTGTGCAGTCATAGGCGGAAACCTGCATGCTGAATTTAAGTCCCTTTACTGACGGTCCCTTTGCCTCTGCCAGCTTAAATCCCTCAGGAGCAGCTGCGGCTTCCTCATCATTCAGCAGATAAGGACGAATGACAGCATGAGGGCAGACAAGAGCGCAGCGGTTGCACTGAATGCACTTCTCAGCATCCCATGAAGGAACATTTACTGCAATGCCTCTCTTTTCAAAGGCTGTGAGTCCCATGTCTATGTGGCCGTCCTCGTAGCCCTTAAATGTGGATACAGGCAGGTCATCGCCCTTCTGGGCATTTATCGGGATGAGTATGTTCTTCACGACATCCGGCAGCTCAGAGTAATCTGCAGGAATCACCTCGGTGTCCTTCCACTCAGCCGGAATGTCTATCTTTACCCACTCCTCAGCTCCGGCATCTATTGCGGCAACATTCTTTGCTACAACATCATCGCCCTTGCTGTAGTAGGACTTCCTTGCGGCTTCCTTCATCTCCTCGAGAGCCTGCTCCTTTGGCATGACATTCATGAGGGCGAAGAATGCTGACTGAAGTATGGTGTTTGTGTGAGAGCCGAGGCCGAGACGCTCAGCTATCGCAGTTGCGTTTATTGTGTAGACATTTATATTTCTCTCAGCTATTGTCTTTCTGCACAGGGCAGGGAGCTTTTCTGTCAGCTCCTCAGGCTTCCAGGTGCAGTTGAGCAGGAGAGTTCCGCCGGGACGCAGCTCGCTGACTATGTCATACTGCTCGATGAAGCTCTGGTTGTGGCAGGCAATGAAGTCTGCCCACTTGACATAGTATGAGCTTGTAATCATGTGGTCGCTGAACCTCAGATGTGACTTTGTCACGCCGAAGGATTTCTTTGCGTCATACTCAAAGTAAGCCTGACCGAATTTGCCGGTAGCGCCTGAGATTATCTTTATCGTGTTGTGGTTTGCGCCGACTGTTCCGTCGCCGCCGAGTCCCCAGAACTTGCAGGAGGTCATAGAAGGATCGCTTACCATCCACGGTCTGCTCGGAAGTGACAGGTGTGTCACGTCGTCGTTGATTCCAATGGTGAAGTGGTTCTTCGGCTCATCAAGCTCGAGATTTTCAAATACAGCGACTATCTGACCGGGGTCGGTGTCCTTTGAGGACAGTCCGTATCTGCCGCCGACCACAAGAAGATCCTTCTTAAGCGACATCACGGCTGTGCAGACATCCTCATAAAGAGGCTCGCCTATGGAGCCCATGTCCTTGCATCTGTCGAGAACAGCTATCTTCTTCGCTGTCTTAGGCAGGGAGTTGATGAAATATTCAGCTGAGAAAGGTCTGTAAAGATGAACCTGAAGGAATCCGACCTTTTTGCCCTCGTTTCTCAGGGACTCAACAGCTTCCACAGCCGCGCCGGTGACCGAGCCCATCGCTATGACTATGTTCTCGGCATCAGGGTCGCCGTAGTAGTTGAAGAGGTGGTAATCTCTTCCGGTCTGCTCGTTTATCTTATTGAGGTAGCCCTCAACTATGTCGGGAAGCTCATCGTAGAATGTATTGTTTGCTTCTCTGACCTGGAAATAAACATCGCCGTTCACAACAGTGTTTCGGAGTGTAGGATGCTCGGGGTTGAGGGCATTGTCCTTGTATTTCTTCAGAGCATCTCTGTCGACCATGTTTACATACATCTCTTCAGGGAAGACCTCTACTGTGTTTATCTCATGAGATGTCCTGAAGCCGTCGAAGAAATGCATGAAGGGTATGCTGCTCTTTATTGCCGCAAGATGGGCAACAGGAGCTAAGTCGGATACCTCCTGAACACTTCCGGAGCAGAACATTCCAAGACCTGTCTGGCGGCAGGCCATAACATCGGAGTGATCGCCGAATATGCTCATTCCGTGAGTACCGACAGTACGGGCCGCAACATGCAGAACCGCAGGCTGACGCTCACCGGCTATTCGGTAGAGCACAGGTATCATCAGCATGAGTCCCTGGGATGATGTGAAGGATGTGGAGAGGGCGCCTGTCTGGCTTGAGCCGTGAACAGCGCCGATGGCTCCTGCCTCGGACTGCATCTCTGTCAGGGTTACCTGCTGGCCGAACATATTCTTCCTTCCCCTTGCAGACCATGAGTCGGTCAGGCCTGCCATCGGTGAAGAGGGTGTTATCGGATAAATAGCAGCTATTTCTGTGAAAGGATAGGCACGGTTGGCTGCTGCCTCATTGCCGTCCATTGTGACAAATTTACTTTCCATTACTTCTCCTTAGTTTTTAGAGCCGCCTGCAGTGTCTATTCCTGCTGCTCCTGCAAGCCCGAGCTTTTCTATTGCATCCTCACGCATCTTGTACTTGAGAACCTTGCCGGCTGCATTCATCGGGAATGCGTCAACAAAGCTGATGTACTTCGGTACCTTGTGACGGGCAAGTGAAGCTGCGATGTAAGCATGCATCTCGTCCTCATCACAGGTTTCGCCATCCTTGAGGATTATGCAGGCCATAGCCTCCTCGCCGTATTTCTTGTCCGGCACACCGATGACCTGAACATCCTGAACCTTCGGGTTGGTATAGATGAATTCCTCTATCTCCTTGGGATAGATGTTCTCACCGCCGCGGATTATCATGTCCTTGAGTCGACCTGTTATGCGGTAGTTTCCGTCGGCATCCCTGCAGGCAAGGTCGCCGGAGTGAAGCCATCCCTCGGCATCGACCGTGTCCTTGGTGGCCTCGGGCATCTTGTAGTAGCCCTTCATTGTGTTGTAGCCTCGTGAGCAGAACTCTCCGTTCTCGCCGTCAGGCACTATCTCGCCGGTCTCAGGATTGATTATCTTGCACTCGACATGAGGGAAATCATATCCGACAGTCTCGGTCCTCAGCTCAAGGGAATCTGTCCATGCGCTCATGGTTGAGCCCGGAGCGGACTCTGTCTGGCCGTAAACGCTGACTATGCCTATCATATGCATCTCGTCAGGCTGAGCGGCTCTCTTCATGAGTTCCGGAGGGCATCCGGAGCCTGCCATGATTCCTGTCCTCATGTAGGAGAAATCGGTCTTTCTGTAGTCGGGGTGATTGAACATGGCGATGAACATCGTCGGAACGCCGTTGAAGCAGGTTATCCTCTCGTTGTGAACACAGGCGAGGGAGGACTTTGCCGAGAAATACGGCATCGGACACATTGTGGCACCGTGTGTCATCGAAGATGTCATCGAGAGAACCATGCCGAAGCAGTGGAACATAGGAACCTGTATCATCATGCGGTCTGCGGTCGAGAGTCCCATCCTGTCGCCGATGCACTTGCCGTTGTTTACAACATTGTAGTGCGTGAGCATGACGCCCTTCGGGAATCCTGTGGTACCTGAGGTGTACTGCATGTTGCAGACATCGTTAGGTCTGACCTTTGCGGCCATACGGAGGATTTCCTCCTTCGGAACAAGCTCAGCTCTCTCGAAGGTCTCCTCCATGGTGAGCGCGCCCGGCATCCTGAAATCAACAGTGATGACATTTCTGAGGAACGGCAGACGCTTTGCATGCAGCGGACTGCCCGGCTTGTTGTCCTTGAGCTCGGGGCAGAGCTCATTGATTATCTGCTTATAGTTGGAGTCAAGGTTTGATTCAACCATGACGAGTGTATGGGTATCGGACTGCCTTAAGAGGTAATCGGCTTCATGAACCTTGTATGCTGTGTTTACGGTAACAAGTATTGCGCCGATCTTTGTAGTTGCCCAGAAGGTGATGTACCAGGCGGGAACATTTGTCGCCCATATCGCAACCTTGCTGCCGGCCTTCACACCAAGTGAAACAAGCGCACGGGCGAAGTTGTCAACATCATCTCTGAACTCTGAGTATGTCCTGATGTAGTCAAGCGTGGTATATTTGAAAGCGAGCTGATCCGGGAATTCCTCGGCAACCCTGTCAAGCACCTGTGAGAATGTGAGGTTCACAAGCTCATCCTTCTTCCAGATGTACTGACCTGTGCCGTCATGATTCGGATAAAGCTTCTTGCGCTGAGTGCGTGTGTCATCGAAGCGGTTCATGTAGTTGATGAAGTGAGGGAATATTATCTCGGGGTCTGTCAGATCCTCCATCCACTCACGCTTCCATTCGAGTGAAATCATGCCGTCATAATTTATGGACGAAAGCGCGCGCATCATCTCTTCAACAGGAAGATTTCCCTCGCCGATGAGGTTATAGGTGTCGGCGTCATCGGAGTCACGGAGATGAACATGCTTCACATAGGCTCCGAGATTCTTGATGGTGGTGTCAGCGCTCTCACCGAAGTTTCTGTAGGGATGGTGGATGTCCCAGAGGGCTGCGATCTGATCGCAGGCATAGGACTCCATCAGGTCACGAAGACGGGAGGTGTTTGCATAAATTCCGCTTGTCTTGATGAGTATGGTGATGTCTCTTTCCTCAGCTGCGGGGACGAGTGCATCCATTCTCTCCCTGACGAGCTCCTCGTTATCGGAGAGAGCAACAACAGCGACGTAGGGAACCTTAACGCTCTTTGCGATGTCCATCATGCTTATCACTGTTTCAACAGGGCTCTCTTCACCCGATATGTCGCAGGAGGAGTCGAAGCATGGAATCTCTATGTTTTTTGCCTTCAGCTCTCTTGCTGTGGCAATTGCATTGTACTTGTGGAAGGGACCCGATTTATCCGTGAAGGAAGGTGATTTCTGAATGTTGTATATTTCTATTCCGTTGAATCCAACGTCAGCTGCGGTAGAGGTGAGCTCATCCCAGCTCATGTTTTCCCAGCCGCGTGTTGAAAATGACAGCTTCATTATTCCGCCTCCTCATAAACAATCTTGTTCAGCGCATTTACATAGGCCTTTATCGAGGCTCCTATGATGTCGGTTGAGATTCCTCTGCCGGCATAAATCTTTCCGCCGGAGAGAAGCTTGACCACTGTCTCGCCCATGGCTTCCTTTCCTTCTGTGACGGAGCGGATCTGGAAGTCATCAAGCTCATAGTGTGTGCCTGCTATCTGCTCGAGAGCAAGGAAAGCCGCGTCTATCGGTCTGTCTCCGAGAGATACGCTGTCTATCTTCTCGCCGTTTTTGGTGAGTGTGACATGAGCGGTAGCTGTTATTATGTTGCCGGAGTTTATTACAAAGCTCTCCATCTTGTATGTAGCCGGAACCTGCATTGCCGCAGTAGCGACTATGGCATCAAGCTCCTTTGAATCTATCTTTTCCTTGCGGGCGGCAATCTGCCTGAAAGCGTCATAGACTGCCTGGGCATCCTCATCGCTCAGGTCGTATCCGAGCTCTGCCGCTGCCTTTACCACAGCCTCCATGTCATCGTGGGATGTGAGCACTATGCTGTTGTCGGTGTCTCTCACACCGCTGTCAAAAGGACTTGTCTTGGATCTTTCGTTCTCGCAGAGCCAGGAAATCTGGTTCATGACTCTTTTCATCTCAACGGTGTGAACCGGACATGAAGCGCCGAATGCGCCGCCCTTTGTAGAGATTATCTTCGCAACATCGGAGAGGGAAGCTGTGTCGACTGCGTAAGCCGCTGCCTTTACCTCTCCTGCGCCCTGACGCACAGCCGCAACGGCGCATGCGCTTGCCATCGAGAGAGCATCTGAGCAGGAAACACCGAGGGTAATTCCATCGCCGCAGACCTCGGGCACATTCTCCTTTATCGAGGCGATGAAGTCGGAAAATTCATCCGGGAGCATTGCTCCTGCGGCATCGCAGACAGTGACTATCCTTGCGCCTGTCTCAATGGCTGCCCTTATTGCTTCATACATGAAAGCTTCATCTGCTCTTGTGGCATCCTCTGCGAGAAATTCTACCTCGGGGCATACCGCAGCGCAAGCGGCTACTGTTTCCTTTATCGCCTTCATCATGGCATCAGGCTTCTTGTGATAGAGGTACTCCATCTGCACGGTGCTTACGGGCGCCGCCACCTGAAGTCTCGGCTTTTTTGCCGTCTTAACTGCATTCCATGAGTTTTCCACGGATTCCGCGCTGAGTTCAACCGGAACAGCTATGGTGCTGTCCTTTACGGTCATCGCAACCGATTTTATGAGCAGTGAGTCTGCTTTTACGTTTTCTATGCCTTCGAGCTCGATTACCGAAACTCCGAGTCTGTCAAGCAGCCTTGAGAGCTCGAGCTTGTTCTTGAAAGAAAGCTTTGTTCCGCTCGCTCTGCTGAGCTGTTTCATTGACGCATCGCTGATTTTTACAATGTTCATGTGTCTCTCCTGTTCTTCTTCCTTGTTTCTTTCTGCTAAGCTTGCGATAAGCCTGATATGGCAGTCTGTGAAATGATAAAAGCTGCGAAGCTGTGCGGCTTATCCCGTGATATGAGGTCTCCTGTAGGAAGTCCCGCTGGGGACAATCCCATGGGACATAAAAAATTCCCTGAGGCCTTCGTTAAGCCTCAGGGACGAATAAATTCGCGGTACCACCCTGATTCCTGTTCTTCTGAACAGACACTCTCGGATTCTATCAAATCCATAGCCTGTAACGGGACTGCCCGTGTTCCACTACTTAAAAACTGTTCGCGGAACCGACTCGGGAGAGAGCTGCCAGGACCCGTCCGTACCGGCTCACACCACACGCCGGCTCTCTGAAACAATCGGGGAAAAAGCATTATTTCCTTCAAAGTCTTTTGTTTGGAAATACTGAAAGGCTGCGCCCAAGCATAAGCGATTCAGTAATTTTCTGATACAATGGGAAATATACCACAGTTTGCATATGATTGTCAAGAATTTTTTGCGTTTCCGCGCCTTATTCCGATTTCAGCAGCATTATCCTTTCAGACTGTAAAATCTCACCGCATTAGAAACTAAAGATTGAACTCAGCTTAACTTTATGATACAATTATTTGTCTAAATCTGTAACCGGCGAAGGCTGCAGAGGCAGCCGCGGATTGCACAGGCTGCACCTGCTCTGCAGGAAATTCATCACAGGAGAGGTCATCATGGAAAATCAGATATACAGAGAGAAATCCCTGAAGCGAATAAAATCCCCGGAAAACCTTAATGAGTATATCAAGGTAGCAAACCCCGGAATGTGGCTCGGACTCGGAGCCATAGTCTGTTTTCTCCTCGGAGTGCTTGCGTGGAGCGCCGTAGCAAGGCTCGATACCCTTGTGCGGGGCAGTGTTGTTGTGGAGAACGGGACTGCTGTCTGTTATGTCAAGGATTCCGATGTGGAGGAGGTTGAGGCCGGAATGAAGGTCCGCATCGACGGAATTGAGTACACTCTCGGTGACCGTGAAGGCGAGCTTGAAAAACTCGATGTAAGTGACGATGAAGCCTCATATATAGTCCATGCGATGAATTCGGAGGAAACCATATGGGCAGTAACCTACGGTATGGAAGATATTGATCTTCCCGACGGAGTCTATTCGTGCAAGATAGTGATAGATTCGGTCAAGCCGATAAGCTTCCTTATCGACAATGCTTCCTGAGCTGAGGCTCAGCATCAATGACTGCATATAATCTTTTAAAATAACACATCGGGAAAGAATATGAAATCAGGTAATAAGAAAAACGAACCCGTGAAATACGGCAGGATAGCAAAGGTGCCGATGATAATGCAGCTCGAGTTCCTTGAGTGCGGAGCTGCCTGCATGGCGATGATCCTTGCCTATTACGGAAGATATATAACTCTTGAGCAGGCCAGAGAGGACTGCGGAGTCTCGAGAGACGGACAGAACGCTCTCAATATCGTCAAGGCTGCGAGAAACCATGGCATGACCGCCGGCGGCTATCAGATGGAGCCTGAGGCATTTAAGGAATTCGATGAATTTCCATGCATAGTTCACTGGGGCTTTAATCACTTTGTTGTTCTCAAGGGCTTCAAGCACGGCAAGGCATATATAAACGACCCGGCAAGAGGTGAGAGAGCAATCACCATGAAGGAGTTCGATGAGCAGTTCACCGGAATCGTGCTTGCAATGACACCCACAGAGGAGTTCAAGCCTGAGGGAAAGCCCCGCAGCATCTATTCCTTTGCTATCAAGCGAATGAAGGGAACAGCCGTTGCTGTGGTTTTTGCTGTCATGACAGCCGTCATATCGAATCTCCTCGGACTTATAAACCCTGTATTTTCCAAGGTCTTCATGGACAGGCTCCTGACGGGAGAGAATCCCGACTGGCTCTATGCCTTTACGGGAATGCTCATACTTGTCGATGCCGTCACCATCATCAACAGCTGGATACAGAAGCTGTGCTCCCTCAGAATTGACGGAAAGATGTCGGTCGTAGGAAATTCAACATTCATGTGGAAGGTCATGCACCTGCCGATGAGGTTCTTCTCCCAGCGTATGGCAGGTGACATTCAGAGCCGTCAGGACAGCGCATCCTCGATATCAAATACTCTCGTAAATACCTTTGCTCCTCTCGTGCTCGACACCGCGATGATGTTCTTTTATCTCGTGATAATGCTCAGGAACAGCGTCATGCTCTCCTGCATCGGCATACTCACAATAGTGATAAACTACTTCATCTCAAATATCATATCCGCTAAGAAGATAAATATCTCCCGTGCAGCCATGAGAGACTCCGGAAAGCTTTCCGGTACAACTACCTCGGGAATCGAGATGATAGAGACAATAAAGGCCTCCGGCGCCGAGGTGGGATATTTTGAGAAGTGGGCAGGCTACCAGGCCGCTGTCAACAATAATAATGTCAAAGCCAGCAAGACGGATGTCTATTGGGGACTTATCCCTCAGGCAATCTCCACGATAACCAACAATCTCATACTCATACTCAGCGTGTTCCTTATAATAAAGGGTCATTTCACATATGGCTCCGTAATGTTCTTCCAGGGACTTCTCGGCTCCTTCATGGCTCCTGCAACAACCCTCATCACCACAAACCAGACACTCCAGCAGATGCGCACCGAGATGGAAAGACTCGAGGATGTTCTCGACTATCCCGATGACAGCATCCTGACCGACCGTGAGTCAGAGGGCGGCGAATTCGTCAAGCTCAGCGGCAAGGTGGAGCTTAAAAATATTACTTTCGGATATTCTCCTCTCGCCGAGCCGCTTATCCGTGATTTCAGCATGACCCTTGAGCCGGGCAGCAAGGTTGCCTTTGTCGGAAGCTCGGGCTGCGGAAAATCCACCCTCGCAAACCTTATTTCAGGTCTCTATAAGCCGTGGAGCGGCGAGATACTCTTCGACGGCATACCGATTTCAGAGGTTGACCGCAATGTCTTCAGAAGCTCCCTTGCCGTTGTCGACCAGAATATCATTCTCTTTGCCGATACCGTCAGAAATAACATTCGCATGTGGGATAAGAGCATACCGGATTCCTTCGTGACCGCTGCAGCAAAGGATGCCCACATTTATGATGACATATTGTCCAAGCCGGGCGGATTTGAGCATGTCCTCGATGAGGGCGGCGGAGATCTTTCCGGAGGTCAGCGCCAGCGCATAGAGATAGCAAGGGCGCTTGCTCAGGATCCATCGGTCATCATCATGGATGAGGCAACCAGCGCACTCGATGCCATGACGGAGTATAACGTGGTAAAATCCATCACCGACAGAGGCATCAGCTGCATAGTCATCGCCCACAGGCTCTCCACTATCCGTGACTGTGACGAGATAGTCGTTCTCGATAACGGCAGAGTGGTCGACAGAGGAACTCATGACGAACTTATGGCCAGAGGCGGCCTTTACAGGGAATTAGTTACAAATGAATAATTCAGGAACATACAAAGAACGAATAAAAGACAGGATAGCTTATGACAATGATGCCCTGAGCGATGCCTGCGAGAGAATGTCTCACTCCATTCTCGGCAGAGGCACCATGCCTGCCATTGACAGGAGCGGTACCGGAGCTGAGAGCGCAATAGGCGAGATACTTTCATATTTTCACATAAAAAAGACTGATATACCCGCACAGCTTGACCTTCTGGATGATATGCTTGAGTATGTCCTCCAGCCTCAGGGAATCATGCGCCGCAGAGTGCATCTCGATGATGACTGGTATAAGACCGCATACGGCCCGTTCCTCGGAACGGTGAAGGAGTCCGGGACCGTCGTGGCAGTGCTTCCGGGAAAATTAGGCGGCTACAGCTATTTTGATGAATCCACCGGCAGACATGTCAGAATAAACAAAAAGACAGCGGAGCTTCTTGACAGCGAGGCCTATGCCTTCTATAAACCCTTCCCGCTTCGGAAGATGAGGGTTCTCGATCTCATTTTCTTTATCAAGGATCTGATAACTCCTGCAGATATTGCAGATGTCCTTGCGCTGTATTCGATAGTTACCCTCCTCGGGCTTCTCACTCCGAAGTTCACTTCACTTCTTTACGGCCAGATAGTCAACATAGGAAGCGGCAAAATACTTATCGCTTTCGGCGGACTCATCACCATGGTGTCCTTAAGCCAGCTGCTTGTGTCGGTCATACAGAAGATGGTTATGAACCGTCTGAATATGCGCGTGTCGGTGTGCATAAATGCGGCAACCATGAACAGAATATTCTCACTCCCGGTTGATTTCTTCAGGGATTATTCATCCGGAGAGCTTTCAAGTATCATGAATTATGTCAGCTCACTCTGCAATATATTCGTGAGCACCATAATGTCGACCTCGCTCTCGACGCTGTTCTCTTTCCTGTATATCACGCAGATATTCAACTATGCTCCGTCGCTCGTGCTTCCGTCCATAATCATAGTGGCAGTCAGCACGGTTTTCTCCATGATTCTCACTCTCGCAAACATGAAGAGGTCTGAGGAGATGATGAAGCGCTCCTCCAAGACCAACGGACTGAGCTATTCCCTCATATCCGGTGTCGAGAAGATAAAGCTTGCAGGCGCCGAGAAGAGAGCCTTCGCAAAGTGGGCGGAGAACTATTCCCTCAACACCGCCCTTACATATAATCCTCCTCCGCTCATAAAGTACGGAAGCATTATCTCAACTGCCATCACCATGGCAGGTACTGTCGTGATGTATTTCCTCACGGTAAAGAGCGGGATCTCGATAAGCGAGTATGCTGCCTTCAATGTGGCCTACGGCTATCTCTCGGGAGCCTTCGGTTCCCTCACGGGCATTGTCTCCCAGGTGGCAAACATCAGGCCGACGCTCAATATGTGCAAGCCGATACTCGATGCCGTTCCCGAGGCCTCAGAGAACAAGGAGATGCTCACCGAGCTTAACGGAAGGGTGTCAATCGAGCATGTGTCATTCCGCTACGGACCGCAGCTGCCATATGTGCTTGAGGATCTCACGCTCAATATAGAGCAGGGCCAGTATGTCGCTGTTGTCGGTAAGACAGGCTGCGGAAAGTCCACCCTTGTCCGTCTGCTCCTCGGCTTCGAAACTCCCGAGAGCGGCGCAATATTCATGGATAATAAGGATATAAGGAGAGTGGACCTCAAGTCCCTGCGCCGCCATATCGGTACTGTCATGCAGAACGGGCGCACTATGCACGGCGATATATTCTCAAATATCGTCATGTCATCTCCCCGCTCAACCCTTGACGATGCCTGGGAGGCTGCAGCTTTGGCAGGACTTGACGAGGATATCCGCAAAATGCCCATGGGTATGAATACTATCATATCGGAGGGTCAGGGAGGAATCTCCGGCGGCCAGAAGCAGCGCCTTCTCATAGCAAGGGCTGTTGTATCAAAGCCGAACCTCCTGATATTTGACGAGGCAACAAGCGCCCTCGACAATGTGACCCAGAAGAAGATATCCGATGCCCTCGATTCGCTGAAATGCACAAGGATAGTCATCGCCCACAGACTTTCTACCATCCGCAACTGCGACAGAATAGTCGTCATTGACGGCGGCAGGATAATAGAGGACGGTACCTATGAGGAGCTCATGGAAGAGAACGGCTTCTTCCGTGAGCTTGTGGCAAAGCAGCAGCTCGACGAGAAGGAGTGAGGCTGCTGCACATAATTTCGCCGCAGAAGGCTTTTTATCTTTACAAAAAACATCATTTTTGCTATAATTCTTCGTGCTGTTAAAAATGGCAGCACGAAGATTTTTTAGCTTTATTTTATTATTTGTTGGGGGAAACCATAATGACAGGTTTAACAAAAACTTCTAACCTTGTCCTCAGGATCGTGATTATTGCTTCATTTGTGCTATCTGCAGTGATCATCGCACAGGCCTCAGGACTTGCAGTTTCATTCCTTACCGATCTTACTTCAAAGATTGGAGGAAACGCAGCAGATTTTGATTTAACAAAAATGGCAGCAGCCGATGTCGAGGCTCTCTGCTCTGCATTCACAGGCGCGGCCAAGGATGTCAGCTCTGTTTGCAATCTCGGCGCAATTCTTACTCTTGTGCTCACAGTTCTTCTGCTTGTCGCAGAGGTGCTCTCATGGCTCGCATACAAGGCCACAGGCGTTGTCAAGAGCATTGGAAGAGGCATCGTCCTTCTTGCTACCTTCGGTGTCTGCTACGGAGCAAGGATTATGATTGCAGGAGGAAATCAGTGCATTAAATTTGTGAACGGAGAGGTTTCAGCTGTAACCGCAGATTTCGCAAAGGATACTGTAAGCAAGCTCGTTGCGGAGAATTCAGGTGTCACCGAAACAGTAGCCGCAGGCTTCATCGGCGGTGTATGCTTCGCATGCGCTGTTGCGCTTATCTACCTTATCGCATTCGTGCTCCTCATACTGACAATCACTTCAGTGGTAAATCTTGTAAAGTCAAGAGGAGAGAAGAGCGCTCAGTTCTGATAATAAATTCACATGAAATTTCTGCAGGCAGATTTTTTCTGCCTGCATTAACTATGTAAGCAAAAAGAATCAAAGGAGAAAAGTAAATGGATTCTGTTCTTGAAACCAATAAGCTTTCCAAGAAGTACGGCAATTATTTTGCCGTAAATCAGGTCGATATGCATATCAGCAGGGGTGATGTGTACGGCTACATCGGAAAGAACGGCGCAGGAAAGACAACTCTCATGAAGATGATCTGCGGACTCATCAATCCCACATCCGGCAGCTATACCATATTCGGCGAAAAAAATCCCGATAAGGCGAGAAAGAAGGTAGGCTCTCTAATCGAGTCCCCGGCTCTCTACCCGAAGTTTACATGCCGTCAGAACCTCACATATTACTGCGCTCTTCACGGCATCTCGCCGTCCCGCGTGCCTGATCTTCTCACTTATGTCGGACTTTCCAAGGCAATGGACAAAAAGGCTCAGGATCTCTCCCTCGGCATGAAGCAGAGACTCTCCATAGCCATAGCAATACTCAACGACCCCGAGTTCCTCGTCCTTGATGAGCCGATAAACGGACTCGATCCCGAGGGAATCATGGAAGTGAGAAACCTTATGATAACCCTTAACCGTGACAGAGGCATGACAATCCTCATCTCCTCACATATTCTCGGCGAGCTTGAGAAGGTCGCAACCCGTTACGGAATAATCTCAGCAGGAAAGATAGTCATGGAGGCTTCGGCAGCAGAGCTTGAGCAGCTTGCGGGCTCAAGACTTTTCATCGAGACAGACAATGCCGAGCGCGCTTCCGAGCTCATCAGGTCAAGAATAAGCGATATTGACCTCTCGGTTGAGCAGGAAAAATCCAGAATTTATCTTAAGAACCATGAGGCCGATGCAGCGGCCATCAACAGCCTGCTTGTCAGAAATGACTTCAGTGTCTCCAGAATAGCTGAGGAGAAGGCCGACATTGAGAAATATTTCATAGATGTTACGGGAGGTAATACAGAAAATGAATAATGTATTCAAGGCTGAATTATACAAGATACAGAAGTCAAAGAGCACGCTTGCGTTCTTTCTTGTCCTTCTGGCATACTCCCTCCTTAATCTCGGACTCTACTTTCTCATGAAAGTATTCTTCCCCGAGGATCTCCCGACAGCAACTGAAGGACTACTGAATACCTTCATCACCTTCAGTACAGATGCAATATTCCAGTACGGCTCACTCATCTATATTGCCGGTGTTGTCACTCATATGTACACCTTCGGACCCATGAAGCAGCTTGTGGCTACAGGCAACAGCCGCAGGTCGATAATAGTCGGCCAGTTCTGCTCAATGGGCTTCATCCTCTCACTCATGGCAATAGTCGGCGGAATCATATACGCAATATGCGGAAATCACAGCTTTGCCCTCGGCACAGTAGACACAACAAGATATATCATAAGCATCTTCGGAATGCTCGCAAATATCTGGTGCCTTGCGGCGTTCTTCCTCTTCTTTGCTCATCTGCTCAATAATATCGGTGCAGCAATAGCCATAGGACTTATCCTCATGATGGGCGGCGGCCTCGCTGTCTCATACCTCGCAGGCCTCATCAAGGCTCCGTGGTTAAGCGACTACTGGCTCTTCAATATGCTCTCCGATACAGTGGATATGACACTCAAGACAGCTGAGCAGATAAAGTATATCCTCATTGTGGCCGCTCTCTCAATCGTGTTTATCGAGCTTACCGCTCTTGTGTTCAAGAGAAAAGAGATAAAGTAAGCAGCAAATATAAAATGCACAGGGTCATCATCACGGCCCTGTGCATTTTTTGGTGCGGATACTCTGCTTTTCGGTTGTCAGCTGTTTTCCCTCGTGAGGTTCTTCATCCAGTTGTAGGATTTTATCTTGAAGAACGCAACTATGCACTTGAGTATCTGGTCACACTTGAGGCATGCGAAAACTATCCACGGCTCGGCTCCGAGCTGCCATGCGATGACCGCAGACGGCAGGACAACGAGACACACAAAGATTGTATCATTCTTGAAGACGAAGCCGATGTCACCGCCGGACTTTACAAGTCCGAAGAGTGAAGCTGCCTGATAGCAGGTTCCGACTATCGTGACAGAGAGGACATTGCAGAACTGTATCGAATACTTTACCGCATCATCCGATACATCGTAGAGAGATATGAACGGTGTCTTGAGGAAGAACACCGCAAGGCCCGAGAGAATTCCCACGCACAGGAATATTATCTGAGTAGTCCTTGCGTATTCCTTCATTTTCTCGTACTGACCGGCACCGACAGTCTTGCCGGTAATGATGCCGATGGCATTTGAGATTCCGTTCATGAATACATAGATGAGGTTATTGAGGTTGCCTGATATGCTTGCGGCGGACATGACTCCCGAAGAGAACCTTCCGAGTATCATGCTGTTTCCTATCATGTTCACTCCCCAGATGACCTGACCGCCGATTATCGGGAGTCCATACTTTATGAAGTCTTTCAGCATAAGCTTATCCGTAGGGAGAAGCTCTCTGAATTTAAGCTTCAGCTTCTTATCCACAGCAAAGACATAGATGACAGAGACAAGCATCTCACATATCCTTGAGATGAGTGTAGCAAGGGCGGCTCCGGCTACTCCCATGGCGGGGATGACATTCCCGACACCGAAGATAAAGAGCCAGTTGAGCCCGACATTGACGAAGAGGGTCATTATAGAGATATAAAGACCTATCTTTGCAGTCTCGACGCTTCTCATAGAGGATATGAACACCTGAGCCATGCAGAAAAATACATAGGATATTCCCACAATCCTCAGGTAAACCGTACCCTCGGCTATAACGGAAGCATCGGTCGTGAGTATGCCCATTATCTGCCTTGGAAGGCTCACTGCGCAGATGCTGAGGATAAGTCCGAAGGCAAGAGCGAATTTCACGCCGACCGCGATTATCTTCTTGATGGACGCCGTGTCCTTTTTGCCCCAGTACTGGGCCGCAAGTATGAGAATGGCTCCCTCGACACCTCCCGAGAAAAGCTGAACTATCGTCTGGACCTGATTTCCCATGTATACGCCCGACACTGCGGCATCTCCCAGCTGACCTATCATCAGGTTGTCGGCAAATCCGACAAGGAATGTGATGAGGTACTGAAGACCTATGGGTATGGCAAGCTTTATCAGTGTCCTGTAGAACTCTCTGTCTCTTGTGATGAATACTTTCCTGTGAACTGTGTTTTCCAAAGCTGAGATCCCCCGTAAATTTATTAACCGCCGATTAGTATAATCTTTTTGACTGCTTTTTGCAATATGTTTTTATATGTATTGTAAAAAGCCTTTGAGGCAGCATTTTTGGCAAGCAAAGCCATTTCGGAAGATCTTCCGGAGAGATTATGGGAGCAGCTTCCGGTCAGTGCAGAAATCGTGGATTATCTCCCGCATGATCTCAGCCCTGAAAATTCTTTACCGCTTTAAAGCTTTTATGCTTAAAAAGCCAAAAGTGCACTTTTCACAAACTTTCAATTTTGCGTTGACACATGGGTTTAAGGCTGTTTTAATGTTTTTACAGGTCTTTCAAGTATTGTGCAATGGTCTGAAAGCTGAAAGACCCATAAACAGCAGAATGACGGAGAAAGTTTCCATCTTCCGGCTGAAGCAGCCGGTTTCCGCCTGCAGCAACAGAAAGGATTTTCTTTTATGAAAATATATGCATTTGAGGTAAGACCCGACGAAAAAGTTACCTTTGATAAGCTCAGAAGTCCGGAGCTTGAGATAATCACAACTCCTGATATCCTGACTATGGATAACATAAACCTCGCAGAAGGCTCAGAGATAGTGACCACCCTCGGAATGACTAAGTGGAACCGCTCACTGCTCACACGCGCGAAAGAGCTTGGGGTAAAGTGTATCTCCACAAGGACAATAGGCTATAACCATATAGATGTGAATGCCTGCAGAGAGCTTGGCATCCACGCCTGCAATGTGACCTACGGCCCTGACAGCGTGGCAGATTTCACACTCATGCTCATGCTGATAGCTCTGCGCAAGTATAAGCCTGCCATCTATCGTCAGAATGTCAATGATTTCTCTCTCGGCGGACTCATCGGCAGAACCATCTCCTCCATGACAGTCGGTGTTGTCGGTACGGGCAAGATAGGCTTTGAGGTAGTCAAACGCCTGAAGGCTTTTGGCGCCGAGGTCCTTGCCTACGATATTTACAAAAATGAAAAAGTGAGCGCCCTTGCCGAGTATGTCAGCCTTGATGAGCTCTACTCAAGAGCCGATATGATAAGCTTCCATCTCCCACTCACAAGTGAGAGCGCAAAGATGGTGAATTCCTATACTCTTCAGAAGATGAAGGACGGAGTCATCCTCATCAATACCGCAAGAGGAGAGCTCATGGATGTTCAGGCGATAATCGACGGAATTGAAAACCGGAAGATAGGCGCCCTCGCATCCGATGTCTTTGACGGCGAGACAAATATCTATCACGAAAGCCACGTGAACGATATAATCCGCAACCGTGACATGGCCTATTTAAGGCAGTTCCCCAATGTCGTCCTCACACAGCATATGGCTTTCTATACCGATGCCTCAGTCATGGAGATGGTGACAAACGGAGTAAACGGCCCTGTCAGCGTCCTGAACGGCGAAAAGTGCATATGGCAGCTTGCCTGATACAATTCCTTGCTAAATTCCATATCGAACTCCGTATTAAACCATGTATCGATCATCGTATTAACTTTATGACTGTTTATTAACGGCCTGTCCGTGATTATCCGCTCCCATCGGAGCTTTTGCGGCTCATCACTTTTTTCAAAGCAGTGGATTTCGCCGGTTCGGCTGACCGCTGAACAGCAGCCGAAGAAAAATCAGAAAATAAAAGAGCACAGCGTCTGTGAGCTTTATGCTGCAAGCGCTGTGCGTTTATTTTACGTGAACCAGGTTTCTATCGGTATTCCCGTCATATCCTCAAGGAAGATTATGAATGCTCCCGCATACATCAGAAATATCAGCGTGTAGTGAGCGATGAGATAGAGAGGAACATACATGTCCACCCACTTGTGCTTTGGCTTCTTCTTGAAGGAGAACATGAGAGCAAACGGTATTCCGAGGAACATCCACTTGTAGTAGCCGAAGCCCCAGTAATGCATCTCGGGAATATATGAAAGGCCGAATTCAAGGAGAGATATCAGCGCAAGCATCACCGACATGTTTACCGAGAAGTGCATGTCTGCCCTCTTGGATACCATGAAGCTCTCCATCGCCTCCTCGGGCACATTGTGCTCGAGAGCATAGGCATGCTCGTATTTCATGAAGAATACAATGGCGCCGAATACAAGGAAGCTCGCAGGCTTTCTGCAGGTGAGGAAGGATATCTGTCCTGCCGTGAGTGAAATATATTCATGCCTTGCAAGGCCGGCCACAATAAAGCTTATCAGCGCATAGAGCATGGGGAAGACAGAGAAGAGCCTGAATATCATCAGTTTCGTTCCTTTTAACTTCTTAGGTGTGTATACAGCAAAGAAGTATATCGTGGTGCAGAGAGCGATGTCTGTGAATACATTTATGTTTGCGCTGTCGAGCATCATGGCTGAGGACAGCTGCATCGCATAGCTGTGGTAGTCAATCCTGTCGGGCGAGAGCGCAGCCTTGAGCAGATCCTGGATAAATCCGTTTTCACACAGGGATGTTATGAAGTCCTGCGGAATGAGCGATAGCAGAGCTTCGGCAAGATCCTTGTATGCGCTCACAGAAGCCGGAAGTATCGATGATATCGATTCTATGAAGTCAACGTTCAGAATCTTCGGTATCAGCTGAGCCGAAGCTGTCGGCAGCGCCTCAGCTCCTGAGGTAAGAGCGAACTCAACAACAGTCGGGAAGATTACATGATATGTGTAGCCTATCACAAACGCAAGGGATATGTAGATTATCAGCAGTCTGATGATGTGCTCGGAGTTTCTCAGCATCTCGGAGAATACCGACATCAGAAGCAGAGGCAGCGATAGCTGCCCGATGACAATCATCACATCGAACATCATTTTGTTGTCTGTGTAGAGGCTTTGCAGTCCGATTTTCGCGTACATCTCGCCAACCGTGCGGAAGATAGACGCGAACTGTCCGATAGTCATGAATAAAAGGCTGAGGAATCTCAGAAATCTGTATGACACAGAAGAGAAAAAGCGAGGATATTTCATGTCATCCAAATATGCTTCCATCGGGTCACACTCCTTTGCATCTGAAAATTTTAATTTTTCACGGCAACATTCTCGCCGCCGAGAAGCTTTTTAAGCTCTCTTATGAGTACGTCGTTTATCTGTACCCTGTAGGAGGCAGGGGCTCTCACAAGCTTTTTGCTGTCTTTGAAGTAGATATAGGTGCATTCCTGCCCGTCGAACACCGCAATGTACTGCAGAGCTTTTATGTATTCCCTGCAGCTGTCATTTTCCACCCTTATGTAAAGGCCCGGGTTTGATGTCGGCTTTCTTTGCAGCTGAGGAGGAGCCGGTTTTCCCTGATGGGTGTCACGCTGCGGCCTCTCGTTTAAGTCTATGTCCTTTATGCTCTTTATTTCCTTTGCGCTGTCGCAGATGAGCTTGGGGTCTTTTTCCTCGGTGAAGCTTATCCTGCCGCTTATCCTCACGGTGTTTCCCTCCCTTAATATCGGAGAAAAATATCCGTAAACAGTGGGGAAGACGAGTACCTCAATGCTGCCGTACATATCCTCAAGCGTGATAAACGCCATCGCCTGATTGTTCTTCGTTATCTTTTTCTTTACTGCCGTGATCATGCCGAGGAGATCAGCCTTCTGCTCGTCAGTGTATTCACGGCTCTCGCCTCTTGCGGAAGCATATATCCGGTCGCACCTTGCGCAGATGCCCTTCGAGTAAACCTCAGCATATTCCGCCATCGGGTGGCCTGAGATGTACATCCCCGTGACCTCCTTCTCCATTGAGAGAAGCTCTGCGGCGGAGTATTCGTTCACATACTTTACCTCTTCCGGGCTGTCAGCCTCGTCATTTCCGAAAAATCCGAGCTGCCCGTCAATGTTTCGCCTTCTGTCGGCTTCAATCGAGTCCATCAGCTGAGGGAGTGACATCATCATCTCCCTGCGGTTCATGCCGAGACGGTCAAGAGCGCCCGCCTTGATGAGACTCTCAACAGCTCTGCGGTTCATCTCCTGAGAGCTCACCCTTGAGCAGAAGCTCCCGAAGGACATGTATTTTCCTCCGGCTGTCCTCTCACTTAAGAGCTTCGTTATAACTCCTCTTCCGAGATTTTTTATTGCAAGAAGGCCGTATCTTATGTTGCCGCCGTCAGCCGAGAATTTAAGTTCACTGTAGTTCACATGCGGCGGCAGTACCTTTATGCCCATTCGCCTGCATTCTTCAATGTACTCCATAAGCTTGCCCGTGTTTTCGAGAACGCTGGAGAGCAGGGCAGCCATGTATTCCTGAGGATAGTGATACTTCAGGTATGCTGTCTGGTAGGCAAGAGTCGCATAGGCGGCAGCATGGGATTTGTTGAAGGCGTATGAGGCGAAGCTCTCTATCTCGTGGAATATCGCCTCGGCGGTGTTCCTGTCAACACCTCTTCTCAGGCAGCCCTCAACGATAACCTTTCCGCTCTCGTCTGTCTGCCCGTTTATGAAGACATCCTTTTCTTTTTCGAGCACATCGGCTTTTTTCTTTGCCATGGCTCTTCTCACTATGTCAGCGCGGCCGAGGGAGTATCCCGCAAGCTCACGGAAGATTGTCATGACCTGTTCCTGATATATTATGCAGCCGTATGTCACGTCAAGTATCTTCGAAAGCCTCGGGTGGCGGTAGACTATCCCCGAGGGATCCCTGCGGTTTTTTATGTATGTGTCAATGAACTGCATGGGGCCGGGTCTGTAGAGGGAGATTATGGCTGTCAGATCCTCTATGCTTTCCGGCATCGCCCTCATCACGGTCCTTCTCATTCCGGCAGACTCAAACTGGAAAACACCCTCAGTGTTTCCACTGCACATCATGCCGAAGACGGCCCTGTCATCGCCGGGGATTTTATCAATGTCGAAATCAGGCAGCTTTTCCTTTATCTCAGCGCATGCGTTGTCTATCACCGAGAGGTTTCTGAGGCCCAGGAAGTCCATCTTCAAAAGACCCAGCTCCTCTATGGCAGTCATCGTGTACTGAGTCACCACAGCTCCGTCATTGGAGGCGAGAGGAACATATTCGGCGACAGGCCTGTCGGTTATCACGACTCCGGCGGCGTGAGTGGAGGTGTGCCTCGGCATTCCCTCAAGCTTCAGAGCCATGTCGATAAGACTTTTTATCTGCGGGTCGCTTTCATATCTCGCCCTGAATTCCAGGTTTGCCGTCATTGCCTTTTCAATGGTCATGCCCGGCTCCATCGGTATCATCTTTGCCACAGCATCCGTTATGTTGTAGGGAACCGCAAGAGCGCGTCCAACGTCCCTGACGGCAAGCCTTGCCGCCATCGTTCCGAAGGTAACTATCTGAGCCACATGGTCGGAGCCGTATTTCCTTACCACATAGTCGATTATCTCCTGCCGCCTTTCATCAGAGAAGTCTATGTCAAAGTCGGGCATGCTGACTCTTTCGGGATTGAGAAACCTCTCAAATATCAGGTCATATCTCAGGGGATCTATGTTTGTGATGCCAATGCAGTAAGCCGCAAGGCTTCCGACACCCGAGCCTCTTCCGGGCCCCACGGGTATGCCCCTGCTTTTTGCATAACGTATAAAATCATGGACTATCAGATAGTAGTTGATGTAGCCCATGGTGTCTATCATGTCTATCTCATACTCGAGCCTGTCGAGTATCTTTTTGTCGGGACTCTCTCCGTAGTGTCTTCTGAGCCCCTCATAGCACATGCGTACAAAGTAGTTCTTATTTTCCGAACCGTCCGGGGTGGTGAAGGCCGGCAGCTTGGTCTTTCCAAACTCAAAGTCAAAATTGCAGCGCTCTGCAATCTTTGCCGTGTTCTCATAAGCTTCGGGATATTCGGGAAAAAGCTCACGCATTTCTTCCTCAGACTTGAAGTAAAATTCATCCGAACCGAAGTCGAGAGCGTTCTCATCGTTTACCGTGCGGTTTGTCTGAATGCATATCAGTACATGGTGCATCTTTTCATCTTCACGGTCAACATAGTGGCAGTCGTTCGTCACAACAAGCGGAATCCCCGTCTCCCTTGAAAGTCTGATTATCTGCGGGTTAATCCTCCTCTGCTCATCTATCCCGTGATCCTGAAGCTCAAGATAGAAATTATCCTCGCCGAATATCTCACTGTACCTCAGAGCGGCTTCCTTTGCGGCACTGTAGTCATTTGCAGAGAGCGCCCTCGGTATCTCACCCGCAAGGCAGGCCGAAAGGGCGATAAGCCCCTCACTGTTTTCCCTCAGCAGATCGAGATCAATCCTCGGGTTATTGTAGAAGCCCTCTGTGAAGCTCTTCGATACCATGTTTGTCAGATTTTTGTAGCCGACTTCATTTTTGCAGAGCAGCACGAGGTGCCTGTTTTCACGGTCAAGCTCATGTATGCGGTCGAATCTCGTCCGCTTAGCTACATAAACTTCACATCCGATGATAGGCTTGATTCCCCTCTTTTTTGCGGCCTTGTAAAAATCCACGCAGCCGTACATCACTCCGTGGTCGGTTATCGCAACGCTGCCCATTCCGAGAGATTTTGCCTTGTCGAGTACCTTCTCTATCCGGCATGCTCCGTCAAGAAGAGAATACTCAGTATGAACATGAAGATGTGTAAATGCCACGATTATCCTCTCCTTCCTCTTATGGAAAACTTAACGGTTATCTGTCAGGTACCGGCGGGACTTCCGACTTGCTTTTAAAAACTTCATCCGGAAAATTTCACAGCCGCCCTTATTTTATTATCATGTCAGCAAGCATGTGTATTGCGGGAATCGTCACTATCGAAAAGACGGTTGAAAGTGTCACCGTCTGAACTGCGTAGGTGTAGTCCTTGCCGTAGAGCTGAGCGTATACGGCCACATTTGAGCCTACAGGGCAGGCGCATGCGATGAGCACGCAGATGCAGAGAGCCTTGTATTCGACCGGTATGAGAAATGCTGCGAGGCAGCATATCAGCGGAATTATCACAAGCCTTGTCAGGCTCACAAGATAGAGCCTCGGGGTCAGCAGCATCTTTTTAAGGTCAGCCTGCGCAAGATAAACCCCAAGTACCAGCATTGCTATGAAGGTGTTGGCTCCCGTTGCCGCAGATATGGTGCTCGTCACTATGGTCGGCAGAGGCAGCTGAGTGAAGAAGAGTATCAGACCGATTATCAGTCCGATTATGAAGGGGGAGGTCATTATCGTCTTTAAGTTTATCTTTATCTTTTCTTCCTTGAGTATCGCAGCGCCGTAGGTCCACTGCCCGATGTTAAGAAACGCTATAAAAGCCGTGATGAAGAATACCGATCCCGAGCCGTAAGCTGCCGCAATCAGCGGAATCCCGAAAAAGCCGGGATTTGAGAAGCAGGAGGCAAAGTTGTCTATCGGAGATTTCTTAAAAAATATGCGGGAAACCAGACAGGATACTATCAGGAAAGCGAGCGCGAGCGCCGCACTTATTCCAAGCTCGGCTATCTTTTCTGCCGTCCTCTCCGTTATGAATCCGTTTATTATCACGCACGGAAGAATGATGTATATCAGAAGGTTCGCAAGAGTCTTTGAGCCCTCTTTTGTTATCAGCTTTTTTCTGTAGAGGATAAAGCCCATAGCCATTATCAGGAACATAACAGCTATCTGTTTAAGGATAAGCAGAACAGTGTCCATCAGTTTTCCTCCCCGGTTTTAAGTGAGTCCTCAGAGCAGTATAGCCTGAAGAAGTTTTCGGTAAGTATCGAGTTCTTCTCGCTGTATCCCCAGCTGAATTCAACCCTCACTATGTAAGTTCCGGCCGAGTCGGGAAACTCAAAGCTTTCTGCGTCCGTATAAACAGCCTCAAGATTTTCATCATACATGTCAAAGGTGAAGTCATCGAGTATGTCGTAATCGTTGTCACCGAAGCCTATGGTCAGGTCATATCCGTCATACTCTATCAGCGGTATGTCATCGGTAATCTCGGCTATCGTGAGAGAGCGGTAGCTTGTCGCCACATTGTCGGTGATTTCCTTCTCAACATTCTGAAGTGTCTCAACCGTTTTTCCACCGGAGGAAACAGTCATTGTCCCAAGATGGGCCGGAGGGTTCAGAGACCTCAATATCAGGAATATAACCAATGCGATTATCAGTACCAGAAGAAGCATAAAGCCCCAGAAGAACAGCTTCTGCTTTTTTGTAAGTTTGTCTTTCAATCTGTCTACCTGCTTTCATGACAATAAAATAATTCTGTCAAAGCCTGTGCTCTATTGTGCTCAATTGTAGGAAAAGACTGTTATAGAGCGAAAAATATCTGAGCGAACGGATTTAACAGAACAGCCTCATCCGTCAAAATCGAAGATTTTGCAGCCCTCTGCAAATATGAGAGAATATCCGGAGAGGGAGGGCAAAAAACATAGGGAAAATCCTTCCACCCCGGTGAAAGGTTCAGACGGAAGAGGTAAAGCACTTTCTGTAATTATAATTTTTTCACAGTGCCAATGCAAGCGCTAATTGAAGAGGCTGCCCTTTCATTCCCTCAGCTTGTAATCCTGCCTTAGTCTTAAATCCCTTCAAAAGCTTTAAAATGCTAAAAAACTGCAATATTTTTGTGAAATCACAGTTTATTCAAAAATATCTGCTATAATGAGAAAAATCTGAAAGAAAGATTTTTTAGGAGATTTCCCATGAAAGATAATAAAAACAAAAAATCAACCATAATCATAATTGTTATTCTTTGCCTTGTGGTAGCTGCCCTCGCGGTGTTCGTGATAGTCCGTGATAACTCCAAAAAAGACGACAGCGGCGAGCTTTCCGATGAGTATGTGACCGAGGATGAGGAAGCGCCGGAAACCGACGAGGAAGAGGATGCCTCAGAGGAGTATATAACCGTCACCGAGTGGCCGGCGTCCGAGTACAGCGAAGTGCCTGTGTTTGAGGCCGATGAGTATTATGTCAAGGACGAGGGCGACTATATAGATATCAGTGTGGACAGCGAAGCCGCAAAGAATCTTGACAGCTATATAGATGAGCTGAAGGAAAAGGGAGCCGAGACATACCTTGAGGATACATATTCCTACTATGGCGGACTCGGAGATATCGAGATTCAGGTGTTCAGGTTTGATTCCATGTCAAGGATAATCATATGCGCGGAGGAAACAGTTGCCTTTGATCTTGAAGAATTCGAAGCATTCCCGCTTCCCGAGGGCGGAAGACTTACCGGTGAAACATATCTTACCGGCGATAATTCCTGCCTTCTTACCTACAGAAATATGAGCTTTGACGATATTAAGGATTATGTCACAAAGCTCAGTGACGATGGCTTTGAGAAAGATTCAGACCTTCCTTCCGAAGCATCAGTATTCATAATGACACTCACAAAGGACGATATGACCGTGACAATAGATTATCACGGAGCCGTGTTTGACAGTACCGTCAGGTTCTCACTGCCGTCCGATGAAAGCGATGACAGCATCATAGATGAGATACCCGAGGTCGATGATGAGGAGGATACGGAAGCTGGCGAAGATACCGAAGAAGAGAATACCGAGTACCTTTTCGATGAAGAAACAGGTCACTACTATTACCTCGATGAAAACGGAGAAAAGGTCATAGTCTACCAGTCCTATGACAATATCCTTCCCGATAATGAGGATGAAAATCAGCCGGTGGGCTGAGAAATAGCTGAACAATAAGCCATATAAAAGTCCTGCGCCATTTGGAATCCGGTGCAGGACTTTTTTCATCGCGGAGAAGAAATTTGTAACATTTAGGTCAGCTGCAGCGTATAATATATAGTAAGAAAATCAAAGAGAGGCTTCAAAGAGAATTATGCTGATATTTGCACTGCGGTTTTTTGAAGAACCGCTTTCAATGAAGAAATTCATGCGAATATATCATAACTATTACAAGCTTATTAATGCGGTATCATACGGAATACTTGGAAATAAACATGACAGTGAGGATGCAGTCCAGGAAACCCTCATAAAGATACTCAGGCATATCGATACAGTGGAGGATTTGTCTGAGGAACGGTTAAAAGGACTTTGCATAGTTATAAGCCGCAATACCGCTCTTGACATTCTCAGAAAGCATAGGCGGGAGACAGAGCCTGAGTATCTGTCTGAAAATCTATCGAAGAGTGAAAGCTTTGAATCAGCTGTTGCAGAAGAGATTGATGTCAATAACGCTGTCAGGACGTTGTCTGACAGGGAGAGGGACATTATATATCTCAGATATTCTCTTGACCTCAGCTATTCGGATATATCTGCGCTTATGAATTTATCCGAGGGAAATGTAAGGACGATATTGTCAAGAGCCAAAGCAAAGATAAGAATGGAGCTGAATGATTATGAAAACCTTTGAAGAGATACTTGGGGAGGCTTCAGAAGCGGTTATCCTTGAGCCGTTTGAAGCATACAGCTGCAATATTTTCACAAGGAAATATTTTGGTGCCGGGAAATATCGCAGTAAATATTTCAAAGAGGAAATGAACAGCCAAAGGCCTGAGGGGGCGTTGAGAATAAATATTCCCCGCCTTCTGCTTGCTTCTGTGCTGATGATCATTCTCCTCAGTGTATCAGTCTTCGCAGCTGTTAACGAAATCATATCTTACAGAAATGTGACATATTCTGATGGAGAATCTTTTGTGAGCATGAGCTATGCGGAAGGCAGTGCTATAACAGACAGTGCTTTTTCTCACTCTGACCTTTTTGAATGTGACCTGTTAAACAGGCCAACTGTGCTGAGTGAGCTGAGTGATGAAGATTCTCATTTTTACAGGATTGAGCTTGAGACAGATGACTTTGGCAGAATTACCTACATAAGATGCCCCCAGAGTTCACTGACGATTAATGTGTTCAGCACCTCTTCCATATACGCAGAGAATCTTACTTTAAAGGGAAATATTTCATCGAGATGTATTTCAGCATCCGGTAGCAGCCGCATGGAGATTGTTTATGAGAAAGATGGATATGTAAACTTTATTTCAGCCGAGAAGATAAGCAGACCTGAGATTATTGCTCTGGCTGAGTATACGGCAGAGGAATAGCGACGGTGCAGATTGTCAGGATAACAAAAACCGTTAAATGAACGGAAGAAAGCAATTTTTGGGGGGGAGGTGAGCGGCATGAGAATATGAAGTCAGTTTACCTGTCAGATTCTGACGGATAACCGGAATATTATTTGAGCGGACCGTATTTTATAATTTGTGGAGGTATTTAGTGTGAAAATTGAATATTATGAATACTGTCAGTATGAACAGGGGCGGGCAAATCATGGACATGTTTAAAATATCAAAGCTTTCCTCAATCACTGCTTTACTCATAATCATAGCTCTGTTCTGCTCGGCATGCTCAGAGAGCACAGAAGCTGATATTGAGCTTGATATGTACTATAAGAATGTGTATTCAATAGCCAATACAGGATATGACCTCACAGCGAAAGAACTCGCAGAACAGCTGAATATCGGAGAGATTAAGGAGGATTCTTCATCTATCGTTGATTCCGGCGAAGAAACAGTATATGTAACCGTTTTTAAGTCGGTTTCCGTAATCTGCATCGGCAGAAAATGTGACCTTGTACTTGAGGAGACGAATAAGAAAGTTTCAAGAGCTACCCTGGAATTTCCGTTTGAAGTCGGGCTTTTTGACGAGATAAGAAATATTATTATCTCTCAGAACGGGGAACCGCTCATTAACGATTTCAGCAAAACACAGGTATCCATCTGGAAGAAATCGACTTCCTCTCTCAGCCTTGAGCGAAGAGAAGAAACCATTTATCTTGAATTCATAAATTCGGGAAACTGACAAACGAACTAACATAGTTCTTCAGCCGACCCATAATTTTTGGGCCGGCTTTCTTTACAAAAAGAAAGCTCTGTTGTAAAATTGAAGAGAAAGAAGAAAGAAAGGAAGTTTTCTTAAAGATGATATGCTTTAACTGTGATTACCTCGAGGGCGCCCACCCGATGATAATCGAAATGCTGAATAAAACAAACCTCGAGCAGACTGTCGGCTACGGCGAGGACGAGTACTGCGAGAAGGCAAGAGAATTCATAAAGAGAGAGTGCGGAAGAGATGATGTCTATGTTCAGTTCCTCGTGGGAGGTACTCAGGCTAACCTTACCGTCATATCCTCGGCGCTCAGGCCTCATCAGGGAGCCATAGCCGCAAGAACAGGTCATATCAATGTCCATGAGAGCGGAGCTATAGAGGCAACGGGCCATAAGGTCATAGCCCTCGACTGCGGACCTGACGGCAAGCTCTCCGCAAAGTCCATAGATGACTGCGTGACTGCCCACTGGAATGATGAGACCCACGAGCATATGGTCCAGCCGAAGCTCGTCTATATCTCAGATTCCACCGAGAACGGAGCAGTTTATACCAGGGCAGAGCTGAAAGCTATAAGCGATGTCTGCAAAAAGCACGGACTCTATCTCTATCTTGACGGCGCAAGACTCGGCTATGCCTTCATGTCGCCGAAGAATGATGTCACCCTCTCGGACCTGTGTGAGTACTGCGATGTTTTCTATATCGGCGGCACTAAGGTAGGAGCGATGATGGGTGAGGCAGTTGTCATCACAAATGATTCCCTCAAAGAGGACTTCAGATATATGATAAAGCAGAAGGGCGGAATGTTTGCCAAGGGAAGACTTCTCGGCATCCAGTTCTATGCTCTCTTTGAGAACGGACTCTACTGGCAGATTGCAAAGCACGCAATAGATGAGGTGACAAAGATAGCCGATGCCCTGACTGAGGCGGGCGTTAAGTTCTTTGCCGAGCCTGAGTCAAATCAGATATTCCCGATACTTCCGGATTCCGTCATATCCGAGCTTAATAGGAATTTCATGACAGCCTACTGGGCAAGAGTCGACGATACCCATTCCGCAATAAGGATATGCACAAGCTGGGCAACAACCGATGAGAATACAGAGGCTCTCATAGATGCCCTCACAGCCCTCCTCTAAGCATATACTTCCGGCAGAGTACAGGCACCGCATGAGCTCTCTTGCCGGACTTTGCTGTCAGTTGGACCGTAATTTACAGTCGCATGAAGCCTTTTTAAAGAACAACATTTTTCCGGGAGGACCCACAGATGTCAAGACCACTCGCCGCCGCAGGACTTTCCTTTATGTTCGGCTGCGTCATGTTTGCGGTTCTCGGAGCAGCTGCTTCGGTGTGGACAGTGTTCGCCCTCCTCGCCGTGTGTGTGCTTCTCTTTCTCCTGAGGCTTCTGTCAGGGAAAAATATCAGTCTTATATTAACAGCGTCGGGGTTTTCTGCCCTTGCGCTGTTATATTGTATCTCGGGGTTTTATCTCAGAGTAAAACCTCTCGAGAAATATACAGACGGGGTTTATACCGTAACCGGAACAGTCACAGATGAAGAGCACTATTCCTCCGGCACAAGATATACAGTCAACTGTTCCTCTCTTTCTGATGAGAGCGGAGAAGCCTGCGATACCGGTTTCAGCTTTTCCACCTTTCTTTATGCCGACTGTGAAACCGGCGATGAGATTTCGGGAGAGTTTACCTTTTCGCCGGCAGACAGCGGCATGTTTGAGTCCTCGTGGGGAGATGATATTTATCTCGAAGGAACGATAAGCGGTTCAGGCTCACTCACGGTGACAGATTCAGCGGCTTCTGAGAGTACCCTGACTCAGCTTAGAAAAAACTTCGAGAGCAGACTTTTCTGCTGCCTTGATACCGTCTCGGCAAAGCTCTGCGATGCCATGCTGCTCGGCAATCGTGAATATATCAAAGATAGTACCCTGAGCGACTTCAGACTCTCGGGAGTCAGTCACCTGCTTGTGGTGTCGGGACTTCACCTCAGTCTCTGCGCGGCTTTGGCGGCGGCTCTGCTTGAACTTCTCGGAATTTCATTCAGATTAAAAGAGTTACTCAGCATGCTGTTTGTCCTTGCATTCATGCTTGTAAGCGGAATGAGCAGCTCGGTTGTCAGAGCGGGAGTGATGTTTATCACCTGCTCCCTCGCAAGGCTTGCAGGAAGAGAGTATGACAGCCTGACCTCGCTGAGCTTCGCCGCATTTATACTGCTTCTCAGGAACCCCTATGCGGCCGCCTCCGCAGGTTTTCTGTATACGTTTTCGGCGACACTTGGTATAGAGCTCTTTTCAGGCAGCCTGTCGGATTTCTTCATGCGCCCATTTGCAGATCATGATGGCGGAAGAGCCTTCTCACTTTTCAGAAGGCTTTGGAAATATCTCACATCTGTCTTTTCGGTGTCTCTCGCGGCTTCATTGCTTACCATGCCCGTTTCTATGCTCATGGGTTCCTCGGGAGGACTTCTCTCCGCGGTGTCGGGCACGGTGATGTCTCTGCCTGCCGCAGCTGTCATTGGGCTCGGCATGGTTTTTGCGCTGCTGCCGCATTCTCTTCATTTCCTCGCAGAGCCACTCAAAATAATAATATCCCTCTGTGTCAGGTTTATACTCCGGTTTGTGAAGCTTTTCTCAGCCGCGGCAGGATTTTCTCCCGGCATTCTTGCGCCGCTCGCCGCCATGGCAATGCTTGCCGTGATAATCCTCTCAGCATTTATCCTCAGGAAAAGCAGGTTTATCGCTGTGTTTGTGTGCTTTGCGATAGTCGGAGCTTCTCTTGCAGCGGAGTATATCTATTTTACCGATGAAAATTCCGCTTTCCTTGTCGTCTGCAGCTCATCGGGAGGGTATTCAGCGGCAGTGGTGAGCGCAGCCGAAGCCGAGCTCTATGTCACAGACGCTTCATCACTCTGCGATATGAAGGAGGCCCTGAGCCTTGTTCACTGCTCAGCTGTCAGCAATATTCACTACAAAAGCAGTATAAGTCCCTCAAGGCTTTCGGCCATCGATGCTGCCGGGGTGACTGAGTGCTCCGAAAAATATCTCAGAGCATCAGTGTCCGGCTGCGATATCCTTTTTGAGATGAACACAAGGCAGTGGGATCATGAAAGCTGTGATGTTTTCGTCTCTGCATCACTGCTTTCCGATGTCTCTTCAGCCTTTACGATAATCGCCGACAGTGATATAATCGATACATCCATGCTGCCGTCAGGGCCCTGTGTCCTCGGCAGTGATGAGGAAACCGTCATCATCGAGCTTTCGGGAGATACCGGCAGCTTCAGATTTTTAAACAGCAGCTTCTTCTAAGGAGTCTTTATATGCCAAAGAAAAACAGCGCATCCGCAAAAGCGGTCATATATACAAAGGATGACTTCAAAAAACATTTCACAGAGGGAACGGTTTTCCCTCTCTATGTCCTCTACGGCGAGGAAAAGCTCGAGATAAAGGAGCTTCTCCCTAAACTTGTGAAAAAGCTCTCGGATGATTCCTTTTCTGAGTTCAATGTCCAGGAATTCACGGAGGACTCCGATATCGACCGCATAGCCGATGCGGCTCTTGCGCTTCCCTTCATGGCCGAGAGGAAGTGCGTCACAGTCACAGATTATAATATAAACGGCCTCGATTCGGCTGATTTCTCAAAGTTAACCGAGCTTATAGATAATCTCAGCGAAAGTACATCTCTCATCTTCACATATCCGACAATGGATCCCGCCGAGATGAAGGGCCGCATGAGAGCAGTTTCCGACGCTGCGGCGGATGATCAGAGCGAATCTGAGCAGGGTGAAGAGACTGAAGAAAAGAAAACGAAGAACTGGCCGGCATTTCTCAAACAGGCATCGAAATACGGCGCAGTCTATGAGTTTAAGAAGAAAGAGGACCTGAAGCTTGATGAGTTCATAGCCCGTGAGGTTGCAAAGTACTCCTGTACCATCTCAAGGCAGAATATAGAGATACTGAGAAAATATGTCGGCTACGATACCAATCTTCTGCGCAACGAGATAAGCAAGATAGCCGCCTTCTGTGAGGGCAGGGAGATAACCGGAAACGATATAGAGTCACTCGCTACAAAAACTCTTGAGTCAAGGACCTTCGATATCTTCGAGTCAATAGTCAGGAATAATTATGACAGAGCCTTCGATATAATAGGCGAGCTTTTCCTCAAGGGCGAGGAGCCGATAATGATAAATGCGGCTCTGTCAACAGGCTTCATCAATATGTACAGGGTGAGAGCCGCCCTTTCCTCAGGCCTTGACTGCCTCGGACCCCGTGAGTATGATAAAAAGAGCTATAAGCTGACAAGGGACAGAAACGGCAGGGATGTCAACTGGACACTCTATTTTTCCGAGAAAAATCTTAAGCAGCTCAATCTCACGGACGTTCAGCTCAGACAGTGCCTTGATATCCTCACAGAGTCGGATATGCTGATGAAAAGCTCAGCCCTTGATTCCAAGATAATACTCCAGGAGACTATCGGAAAGCTCCTGCTTGCCATAAAAGGGGAGAACCGGAATGCCCGATAAGATAAAGCTTTCCGAAGCAGTGATAGTTGAGGGAAAATATGATAAGATAAAGCTGTCGTCCTTTCTTGATGCGCTCATAGTCACAACAGAGGGCTTCGGGCTCTTCAAAGACAGTGAAAAGCGGGGGTATATCAGAAAGCTTGCGGATGAGAGGGGGATAATCATAATGACCGACAGCGACTCGGCAGGCTTCATGATACGCAGCTGCCTCAAGTCTTTTATTCCCGGGGATAAGATCAAGAATGTGTATGTCCCGCAGATAAATGGCAAAGAGAAGCGCAAGAGCGCACCGTCCAGAGAGGGTACTCTCGGAGTCGAGGGCCTTTCCCGTGAGGTGATACTCGAGGCGCTCAGGCACAGCAGGGTTATTTCTGAAAATGCTTCACTGCCTGATTCAGACTCAGCTGATAAAGTCAATATGATTTATGCAGCTGATGCAGCAGACACTGCACAGGCAGATGACTTTAATTCAGCAGGACCGGCTGCCGGAAATGAGCAGTTATCTTCCGGGCCGCATGAATATACCGCGGCAGAGCTCTATAGCCTGGGACTTGCAGGTACCCCGTCCTCAGCCGAAAGGCGCAGAGAGCTTCTGAAGCTGCTGGGACTTCCCTCGAATATAAATACAAAATCACTCATAAAGTACATGAATACCGCGGATGAAGCTTTCGTTGCAGAAGCGGTGAACAGGTTGAAAAATGGTTGAATATACAGTCAAAAGGACAAAGGGCAGAAGAAGCCTTGCCATAACCATAGATATGAACGGCAACTGCATAGTCAAGGCACCGTGGCGCTGCACAAATCAGCGCATAGAAAATTTTGTGAAGAGCATGGAGGACTGGATAATCAGAAATCAGCAGGAAATATCCGAAAAGGTCCGCTACCGCAAGACGGATGAGGAAAAGGCAGAGCTCAGGCAGCTTGCAAAGGAAATACTTCCCGGAAAGGTGAACTACTACTGCGGAATCATGGGCATAGAGCCTCCCGCAAGGATAAGCATAAATTCGGCAGAGAAGCGTTTCGGCAGCTGCACATCCGCCCGGAATATAAATTTTTCCCTCTATCTCATGTGCTATCCCGAGGAATGCATAGATTATGTCGTTGTCCATGAGATAGCGCACCTTGTGGAACTGAATCATTCCCCGGCATTCTGGGCGATAGTCGGGAGTGTTATGCCCGACTATATCGAGCGCCGCAATAAGCTCATGTCAATGTAAGCTGGTTAATGTAATATGCCAATGTATCACGCCAATGTATCATGCCAATTTAGCATGCCAATACAGCAAATCCCAATGCGGCATCCTCAGCCCCTGGCCTGCGCAGAATAAAAACATCCCTCTGACTATACCCCCGTTTTTGCCCGAAAGTTGTATGGATTCATACAACTTTCCGGAAAATATTTTTAGTCAAGGTGAAATTTTGAGGCGCTCATGCTGAAGCAGCTGAGATTTTTCCTGCATCAAAGAGCCATGAAAGCATAAAATTACAATTTTAATAAAAACAAGAGGAGGACTACCATGAGAAACACAGAAAATGTAAGAGAACTTCTGAAGCAGCCCTTTGCTCAGGAATTCCTGGGCATGTCAGGCAGACTCAAGAGCGCAGAGGAGTATACCTCCGATGAGCTTGAGTCCCTTGAGCCATTCTTCAAGAGGGTGGAGGCAACCGCTGTGCCGATACATGTGCCGATAAAGGGCGAGTATGATCGCAAGTGGTGGAAAGAAGCCGTCATGTATCAGATATACCCGATGAGCTTCTGCGATTCCAACGGCGACGGCATCGGTGACATCAACGGCATTATCTCAAAGCTCGATTATCTCAAAGAGCTCGGTGTCGATGTTGTCTGGCTCAGCCCGATATACGATTCCCCGAATATGGATAACGGCTACGATATCCGTGACTATGAGGCAATCCATACCGATTACGGCACCATGGAGGATTTCGAGAGACTCCTCGATGAGGTGCATTCAAGAGGCATGAAGCTCATCATGGATATGGTGCTCAACCATACATCCGATGAGCATAAGTGGTTCCGGACAGCCATAGCTGACCCGACATCAAAGTATAAGGACTACTATATCTGGAGAAAAGCAAAGGAGGACGGTTCGCTTCCGAATAACTGGACCTCATTCTTCTCCGGCAATACATGGAGCTACTATCCCTCTGTCGGCGAGTATGCTCTTCATGTCTTCTCAACAAAGCAGATGGATCTCAACTGGGAGAATCCCGAGCTGCGTGAAGAGGTCTACGGAATGCTCAACCGCTGGCTTCAGAAGGGCGTTGACGGCTTCAGACTCGATGTCATCAACCTCATCTCCAAGTTCCCGGGACTTCCGGACGGTGAGCCCGGCGGATTTGTCACAGGAATCGAGCAGTATGTCTACGGACCTAAGATGCATGAGTATATCCACGAGATGAACAGACGCGCTTTCTCGAAGTATGATTCCTTCACAGTCGGCGAGGGCTGCGGCCTTGGCCCCAAGACTCAGGTATCCATGACTCTTGCAAGCCGTCAGGAGCTCGATACCACATTCTGCTTCAGCCATTTTGACAACCCGGGCAAGGGCAAGTATGATGTCTACCGCTACGACCTCAATCTTCTCAAGAGCTATATGATAGAGAATCAGTCCCTCGAGGATATCGATAACTGGAATACCCTCGTCTTTGAGAACCATGATCAGCCGAGATTCATGCCCAAGATTACAAGAATCCCCGAGGAGCAGCCTGCAGCCGCAAAGCTTGTGGCTCTGCTTGAGATGACAAGCCGCGGAACCGCCTTCATCTATGAGGGTCAGGAGCTTGGCATGAATTCAGTTGAGTTTAAGTCTGCCGATGAGTTCAGGGATGTCGAGGCGATAAATAAGTATCATGAGCTTATCGATAACGGCATGAGTGAGGAGGACGCCTTCCGCTTTGTCGCTCCCGGCACAAGAGATCAGTCAAGAGCTCCGATGCAGTGGACAGCTGAGAAAAACGGCGGCTTCACCACAGGTACTCCGTGGCTCAAGGTCAATGAGAAATATACCGAGATAAACGCCGCAGCCGAGGAGAAGGACCCTGATTCCATCCTTAACTTCTACAGAGCAATGACAAAGCTGAGGAAGCAGTATAAGACCCTCGTCTACGGACATTATGAAACTGTCGCCGAGGACGCAAAGGACTTCTATGCATACAGACGATTCGACGACGACGGCGAGTTCTATGTTGAGATAAACCTCTCGGATAAGCCGCTCGCAAGACCTGTAAGCCCGCTCGGCGAGCTTGTCATCGGTTCATATAAGACAACCGCCGATACCCTGAGGCCTTTCGAGGCAAACCTCTACAGAGTTAAGTGATAAATTCAATACTGATAAAGGCCGCAGAGAGCAAACGCAGCTTCTGCGGCCTTTGCATGTGTCTTATGCTCCCATATCGCAGCTGCTCGGCTGCCGCTCACAAAATCATGAAAACATGATTTTTGTGTCTTAGCGGCAAATTCCGGCCTTTTGAATAAAAGAGCCATTGGTGCTTGAGAGCGGCAACGGCTGCCTCATACCTCTGAAGCGGTGAAGCTTCACAATCCCCGCAAAGCTTTGCCGCGCTTCAGGGGTCCTGTGAAATCTTTTTCGCATGCGCTTCAATTTTCCGTTGCTTATTGTATTGCAGTGTATTATAATAGTAGCAAATGCAATTATTTTTAAGATCGAAGGGAATGATTTTTTGGCATCAGAAGCACGACTTCGCACCACCCTCGACTCCATGGAGGAGGGCACGGACGAACTTGAAAAAGACATTAAGGTAACGGGTAAGCTGCCTAAGGGCGTCAGGAGCAAATCGCTCTTCAGGGATATCATAAAGATAGCCTGGCCGAGCTTTGTGGAGCTTATCCTTACTCAGCTTGCCTCAATGGTCGACCTCATGATGGTCGGCTCGATAGGCGGCTCAGCAAACCCGGAGCAGGGTACAGCTGCGCTTGCGGCAGTAGGACTTACGAACCAGCCGAAGTTTCTCCTCATGACTGCGTTCATAGCCATGAATACCGGTGTTACCGCCGTGGTAGCAAGGTATAAGGGTATCGGAAAGAAAGAGGAGGCAAACTTAGCCGTCCGTCAGGGACTCATGTTTACCTTCTGCGTGACAATCATACTCTCGATAGTCGGCATTATCTTCTCACGGCCGCTTGTCATACTCATGGGAGCTGCCGAGGAGACAGTCATCGAGTGGGCAACCATATATCTCCAGATACAGCTCGCAGGCTTCCTCACCATGGCGCTTACGAGCACGATAACAGCGTCGCTCAGAGGTGTCGGAGACTCCCGCTCCAGTATGTTCTATAATCTCATCGCAAATGTAGTAAATGTCATCTTTAACTGGCTGCTCATATTCGGCAACCTCGGTTTCCCGAAGATGGGTGTGGCCGGCGCTTCACTCGCAACGGTTATCGGACAGCTTGTAGCCTTCTGCATAGCCTTCAGGCTCATCACAAAGGGCAACGGCTTCCTCAAACTTGAGTTTAAGAAGGGCTTTAAGCTTCATAAGAGAACCATGAGCGACCTCATGAATATCGGTATCCCGTCCATGATAGAGCAGCTGCTCATGCGTGTCGGCATGATAGTCTTCTCAGTGACAGTCGCTTCGCTCGGTACCGTAGCTTTCGCTACTCATCAGGTCTGCATGAATATCCAGGCACTCTCCTTCATGACAGGTCAGGCCTTTGCGGTTTCGGCAACAACTCTTGTCGGACAGTCCCTCGGAAAAAGGCGCTCCGATATGGCGCAGGCCTATGCTTCGAGGTGTCAGTATCTCGCAATAGGCGTGGGCTGTTTCCTCACCGTAGTGTTTATATTCTTCGGCGGCACGATAGTCGGCCTTTATAACAGCAGCGCAGATGTCATAGAGATGGGCGCAAAGATAATGTTCTTCGTCGCCTTCGTTCAGCCGTTCCAGGCCTCTCAGTTTGTCCTTGCCGGCGGACTCAGGGGAGCGGGCGATACCAAGGCAACAGCTGTCATCATAACCATAACCACAATGATACTCCGCCCTGTGCTTGCGGTCATCCTCGTAAATGTCGGTCTCGGCATCTACGGCGCATGGATAGCACTTGCCGCCGATCAGCTCTTAAGGTCGCTGCTCGTGTTCCTCAGATACAAGTCCGGCAAGTGGAAGCTCATCAAGCTCAAGAGCGATAAAGCCATAGATAACTGAAATCAAACGATCGGAGAATACTCACATGATAAGAAGAGCGGAAGAAAAAGACATAAAGTATATCAATGAGCTCTTAAGACAGGTCTGCAGTGTCCACGCAAAGGGCAGACCGGATATATTCATCGACGGAGCAAGGAAATACACCGATTCGGAGCTTGCCGAGCTTTTCAGGGATGACGCATCTCCCGTGTTCGTCTATACCGATGAAAACGATGTCCCCCTCGGTCATGCCTTCTGCAGGTATGAGGAGGTGAAGGGCGTGAATAATATGAGAGACATGCTCACGCTCTATATCGATGATATATGCGTTGATGAATCCCACAGAGGACAGCATATAGCTACAGCTCTTTACGAGTACCTGAAAACCTTCGCAAAGGAAAAGGGCTGCTACAGGATAACCCTCAATGTCTGGGAAATTAACCCGACGGCCAGAAAGTTCTATGAGAAGATGGGCCTTCTGCCGCTCAAGACAACCATGGAGGCGATACTGTGAAAAGCTCTAAAGTCCTCAAAAGCAGCAGAATTTCAAAAAGACTGATTGCGATAGTTTCCGTATTTGCGCTGATACTCAGCCTGTCGGTTAACTCCTTCGCTCTTGAGAAAAGGGAGAAGATAGAGAGCTCAGAGAAGTTCATCTCAGAATGCGTCACCGATGAACCCGGCTGGCTCGCAAGCGAGGAGGAGACCGGCGAGGGGCTCGAGGACTTCTATGAGCTTACAGGCGTTCAGCCGTGGCTTCTCCTCATGGACTACGACGAGAGCATCATATCAGAGGATGACCGTGTAGATTTCACGGAGAACTATTACCTCGATAATTTCCTTGTCGATGACAGGGAGGATGTCTATCTCTTCGTCTGCTTCAATGATGCCGACGGCGCCATGAGCTATACCTGCAGCTATGCAGGTGATGAAGCAGAGAAAGTGATGGACGACGAGGCCACCGATATCCTCATCGATTATATCGATACACTGTGGGTCGAGCCGATAAGCACAGATGAGCTCTTCTGCCGGGCCTTTACCCTCACCGCAGAATCCCTGATGAGCGGAAAGCCTGCCGAGTATGTCCCGGCAGAGGATGATACCGCAGAAGCAGAGGAAGCTTCATCCGATGAAGAGGAGAACGGGGATGCTGCGATAGATGAGGACGGCTCCTATAACACAAAGGAAGAGGTTGCTCTCTATATACATACCTACGGAAAGCTGCCCTCAAACTATATCACAAAGAAAGAAGCCGAGGCCCTCGGATGGTCAGGCGGCTCTCTCGAGCCATATGCGCCGGGCAAGTCAATAGGCGGCTCAAGATTCGGCAACTATGAGGGTGTCCTCCCGTCAGAGGACGGCAGAGTCTATACCGAATGTGACATAGATACCGCGGGAAAGAAAAGCCGCGGAGCAAAGCGCATAGTCTTCTCAAATGACGGCCTTATCTATTATACCGAGGATCACTACGAAACCTTCGAACTGCTTTACGGAGAACCATGATGAAGAAGCTTACACTCAGACTCAGTGACATAGACTCAAAGGATATGCTCTATTCAAGGCTTTCCGAGGCGCTTTCACTCCCTGCATACTGCGGCAGAAATCTCGATGCCCTCCATGATGTTCTCACGGATATCCATGAGGATACCTTCGTGAAGATAAGCGGCATAGATGAGCTGAGGGAATCTCTCGGCGGCTATGTGGATGCTTTCGTGAGAGTCATAAGCGACAGCGAGGAAGAGAATCCGCATTTTGCCTTCAGCATTCGGGACGGTGATAAGTGATATGTGGCATCCGATAAAGCACCTAAGAACTATAACTCATCACCATAATCTTGTGATGAAGCACTGTTTCCGCTGCGGACTCTATTTTCAGGGCCTGACCCATGATCTCTCAAAGCTCAGTCCCGTTGAGTTCTGGGCGGGAGCGAAATATTATCAGGGAACCCAGAGCCCCAATAATGCCCAGAGAAAGGCCGTAGGCTACAGCGCAGCCTGGCTCCATCATAAGGGCAGAAACAAGCATCACCTTGAGTACTGGATAGACTATTCCCCCGAGAAGGGCGCACCCTTAAGCGGCATGAAGATGCCTGTGAAATATGTGGCCGAGATGGTCTGCGACAGGATAGCCGCAAGCAAGACCTATAAGGGAGCGGCCTATAAACAAAGCGACCCGTGGGAGTATTATGAGCACGGAAAGCACCACTATATCATTCATCCCGAGTCTCAGGAATTGCTCGAGAAATGCCTCATCAAGCTGAGAGATGAGGGAGAGGATGCGGCTTTTTCCTACATAAGGCACGATGTCCTCGGAAAGAAATGACAGTGAAAGCTTGACATCGAAAACTTGACATCAAAAGCTTGACAGCGAAAACTGAAAACGCAAAAGAACGGACTGTGAAGCCGGTTTTTCCGGTATCACAGTCCGTTTCAAATTGCAGTATATTTTATTTTCCTCACGGTTCAGTTTCCGGCTTCTCAGCACCATAGCTGCGCAGTTACATATTCTCGCAGCTGTGTAAGCATTTTTGCATTATGTACGAAGTTTCGCAGTTTCGCAGTTTGGCAGTTATGTACGCAGTTTGGCAGTTCTGAGAATTACCGAACCGGAAATTATTCTGTGTCGGAATCTGAATTATTCAGTATCGTCAGGATCTGAATTATTCTCTGCCGGCAGGACCATTCAATGTCCGCGAAATTATTCAGCGTCAGCTGCAGCTGATACGGTGAATGCGACACTGCCCGCAAACTCTTCATCGGCTGCCATTACATCATAGTCGAAGGAAAGTCCATCTGCGCCTGCAGTGAAATCTGTGAGCTTGAAGATGCTGAGGATCTCATCGTCTGCATCAATCTCAACTCCGTAGAGGTTCTCGTCTGTTACCACAGCATACTGATAGCTTGTGTCATCCATTACGAAAGCAGCAACTGCAGCTGAGGAAGTCTCATTTGAGCCTGAAGCTATGACTATTCCTGTGTCGCCGAAGAGCTCTTCAGACTCGTCACCGGCCATAGCCTGTACGCCGAAGCGGATGACGCATGCCTTCTGGCTGTCATAGTCAGCGAACATCGCAGCATATTCCTCAGGCATTGAGTAGTCAAAGTCTGCGGTTACGAGAAGAGCAGATGAGCTGTCGGAATTCTGAAGCACAAAGTATGCGCTTGTCACGATGCCGTCAGCTACGCTTATTCTGTAGGAAGGATCCATGTCGTAAGCAGTTCTTATGTTATCGACAACTGCTGATATAGACTCGAGGCTCTCGTCAAGACCGTCTATTCCGATAAGATCTGACGGAATGTAGGAAGCATAGGTGGAAACTGTGTCAAGAGCATAACCGAGAACATCCTCGACAGCATCCCAGCTTACAGAGATCATGTAGTAGGTTGTGTCACCGTCCTCCTGCTTTTCGAGTGTCATAGCGCTTGTGAGGTCAGGAAGCTCTGCTGCTGCACTGTCATCAGCGGTATCTGTATCCTCAGAAGCGGCCATAGCCTGCTCCATAAAGGAGGCGAGCATGGAGGAAACCATCTCATAGTAGCTGTTGAGGTCTACTGTGCCCTCGTAAACACCGGGAATGCTTACATTCAGAGTGCCGTCATTGTCGAGCTTGATGTCAAGTGAGTAGTCAGTGTCAAGGCCCGGTAAAGTGCAGCTTCCTGTGAGCTCCATGTTGTCACGGTCAAAGGCAACATCTGCCTCTATCTGGCCTGCGTCCTCATTATCAACCTCATAGACGGTTGCGCTTCCTGCGAAGCTTGAGGAAAGAAGAGCACTTGAAAATTCGGAAACAGCCTCTTCGTCGAACATTGCAGGCTTGACTACATCAAAGCTGAGAGCTTCGCCTGTTGCCGCAAAAGCAGCTGCAAGCTCCTCTGCATACTCCTCGTTTAAGCCAGAGTCAGCCGCAACATCCGATGCGCATACGGATACGCCCATGGATACAGCCATAAAGAGAGCGCCTGCTCTTGTAAGAATCTTTTTAAGTTTCATAGGATATATTCACCTTTCATTAAAATTCGTTATGATTATAACATTGAAAGCCTTATAAATCAATAATATAATATTATGAATTCGTTAAGGAAGTCTTAACAAAGCAAGTTTGCATTTCGGCTGGATTTTCGACTGTATTTTTATGATGAAACCGCATAGGCAGGACCCATGTCACAGCGGCAGTGTAAACAGTTTTTCTGTCCATGTCCGAGGAAAAAACAGATATCAGCCTACCTCATCTGAACCGCAGCACAAATTTTTTGGTAACTATTCCGCTTTACCATGACCCGGGCAGTCGGCAGCTGCTTCATGTGGGGTGCAGAGTTCAGTATATTTTGTCAAACTGTATAGAACAGCTGCATTTTTTGTGCCGGCAGGAGGGCCGCTTTTTTCATGCTGTTCAAACCCGGGATCGATTCTTGAACTGACATATTTTTCACCGGTTCAGCCTCTCAAAACCCACAGTGTAAAACTTCAGAGTAAAACAAAAAAGAGCGGTCAGAAAAGACCGCTCCCATGGCTCCTCCAGTTGGACTCGAACCAACGACACCGCGGTTAACAGCCGCGTGCTCTACCGACTGAGCTATGGAGGAATATTTTTGCAAAACACCAAACTGCCTGCTTGAATAAATTATAGCACAGATTATAATTGTTTGTAAAGATTAAATATCATTTTCTGCATTGAAGAGTATTATCAGCGGCTATCAGCGGATGCTCAACGCCTTAAGGCAGCGGGTTTTCGTCTGCGATAATCGAAAGGAATTTAATTATGAACTCAGAATATACACTAACACCCCGTTTCCCAAAGCTTCTCCACGGCGGCGACTATAACCCCGAGCAGTGGCTCTCCTATCCCGATATACTTGAGAAGGATATAGAGCTTTTCAAAGAAGCTCATATAAACTGTGTGTCCCTCGGCATCTTTTCATGGGCAAAGCTTGAACCTGAGGAGGGCAGGTACGACTTCGACTGGCTCGAGAAGATAATAAATAATCTCTACGCAAACGGCATCTATACCGTCCTTGCCACCCCGTCGGGAGCAAAGCCTCTCTGGATGAGCGAGAAATATGAAGAGGTAAGGCGTGTGCAGAAGAACGGTGTGCGTGATCATTCCGGCGAGAGACACAACCACTGCTATACCTCTCCTTACTACAGGCTAAAGGTAAAGCAGATGAATACAAAGCTTGCAGAGCGCTTTTCCCGTAATCCAGCTGTCATATTGTGGCATATAAGCAACGAATACGGTGGTGAGTGCTACTGCCCCCTGTGCGTGAATGCTTTCAGGGAGTGGCTGAAGGAGAAGTACGGCACCCTCGATAAGCTCAACCATGACTGGTGGACGACTTTCTGGTCACATACCTATCAGAGCTGGGATCAGATAAATCCGCCCTTTGAAAATGGCGAGAGCGCAGTTCATGGCCTCACCCTTGACTGGAAGCGCTTTGTGACATATCAGACAGTAGATTTCATGAAAGCGGAGATAGCAGCCGTGAAGGCGGTAAATCCCGATATTCCATGTACGGCCAACCTTATGCATTTCTATGACGGCCTCGATTACAATAAGTTTGACTGCCTCGATGTGGTCTCCTGGGACAACTATCCTCAGTGGCACCACGGAAACAATGTCGATGTTGCCGCAAGGAGCGCAGCCTGTCACGATGTCATGCGCTCGGTGAAGCATAAGAATTTCCTCCTGATGGAGAATACTCCCAGCACCGTGAACTGGATTCCCGCAAGCAAGCTCAAGCGTCCCGGAATGCATAAGGAGAGCGCTCTTCAGGCTCTGGCGCACGGCTCACAGTCTGTGCAGTATTTCCAGCTGAGAAAATCGAGGGGCTCATTTGAAAAATTCCACGGAGCAGTCATCGACCATGTCGGAACAGATAAGACAAGGGTTTTCAGGGACGTCACCGATGTAGGTGAGACCCTCATTGACTTAAACCCCATAGTGTATGATACCACAGTAAAGGCGGAAGCTGCTGTTGTCTATGACTGGGAAAACCGCTGGGCAGTCGAGAACGCAGCAGGCCCGAGAAAGGGCTCGGGAGCATCCGACTGGGCAGGAAACAAGGACGGCATCCACTATATCGAGAATGTTTTAAGGCACCACAGAGTATTCTGGAATAAGGGCATAAATGTTGACTTTGTCGATATGGAGGACGATATAAGCGGATACAAGCTCATCTGCGCCCCGATGCTCTATATGTTCAGAAACGGTTTCCAGGATAAGATGAGAAGGTTCGTCGAAGACGGCGGCACGCTCGTGATGACAGTCAACAGCGGAATCGTAAATGATACCGACCTATGCTTCCTCGGCGGATGGCCCGGAGAAATGATGGATGTCTTCGGCATCTGGAACGAGAGCATAGACGGCCTCTGGGATGAGGACCGCAACAGCATAGTCATGACGGATAAGGCACCCTTTGACGGCGAGTATGAGGTAAGGGAGCTATGCGGAATAATCCACGCAGAGGGAGCCGAGGTCCTTGCCGTCTACGGGGATGATTTCTATAAGGGCGATCCGGCAGTCACGGTCAACAGTTACGGAAAAGGCAAAGCATACTATATAGCAGCAGGAGTCGGGCAGGACTTCCTCGATAAGTTCATAGGCAGAATAGCAGAGGACTGCGGCATTGAAGCATCTGTCGAGGCAGAGCTTCCCTGCGGAGTATCGGCCCATGTCAGGGAAAGTGACGACGGCAGGAAGGTATACTTTGTGGAGAACTACAACCCCGAGCCTGTTACCGTGAATTTTGCCCGTGAATATAAGGATGTGAGCTCAGGCTTAATGGTAAAATCAATCAAACTTTCAGCATTTGAGGCGGCAGTATTATTGAATAAGTAGAAAATGCGGCGCAGCGGCAAAAGTCTGTAGAATTCAAAAAATTTTTGTGCTAAAATCCAAATGTAAAAATCGCATATTACCCCGGTAAAAAGAGTGCATGAATATTGTCGATATTATCAGTATGAAAGGAAGATTGATCCAGAATGGGTGAGACAGCTTTTTCAGCGGATACCAAGAAATATTTTGACCCGGCAAACAGTGTTGCCCCTATAGGCATCGTGGCGCTTGAGGGCGCAAGCGAATTCGCAAAGAAGATAGAGTATTATCTTCTCAGATGGGCAAGAGAAGCCGGATACGAGTACAAGACATTCATGATAGGCAATGTGTGCCCCCGCTTCCAGTCAGGAGACAGCAAGGGCATGATAACCGAGACAGTAAGGGGCTATGACCTTTATTTTATCGTTGACGTTGGAAACTACAGCATAACCTATGATTATTTCGGCAGCAAAAACCACATGTCCCCGGACGATCACTATCAGGATCTCAAGAGGCTGATTCAGGCCGCATCCGGAAAGGCTCACAGAGTAAATGTTGTCATGCCGCTGCTCTATGGCGGAAGACAGCACAGAAGAAGCTACCGTGAGTCCCTCGACTGCGCTTTTGCGCTTCAGGAGCTTCAGAGCATGGGTGTTGACAATATCGTTACATTCGATGCCCATGATCCGAGAGTCTGTAATGCTATCCCGCTCATGGGATTTGATAACCTCATGCCTACATATCAGGTTCTCAAGGAGATGTTCAAGGACTTCCCCGAGGAGAAGTTTGATAAGGAGCACTTCATGGTAATATCCCCGGATGAGGGCGCCCTCAACAGAAATATGTACTATGCTTCCACACTCAGCTGTGACCTCGGCATGTACTATAAGAGAAGAGACTACTCAAGAGTTGTCAACGGCAGAAACCCGATAGTTGCTCACGAGTACCTCGGCGAGAGCATGAAGGGCAAGACCGTATTCGTAGCCGATGACATAATCGCATCCGGCGAATCCATGCTCGATATAGCCTATAAGGCAAAGGCAGCGGGAGCAAGCAGGTTCCTCTGCTACGCAACCTTCACCATCTTCACCGCAGGACTTGAGAAGTTCGATAAGGCATATGAAGAGGGTGTCATAGACGGAATCTTCGGCTCAAACCTCACATATCTCATGCCTGAGCTCAAGCAGAGAAAGTGGTTCCATGAGGTTGACTGCTCAAAGTTCGCAGCATACTATATCTCAGCTCTCAACCACGATGTATCCATCGGAACACTCGTTGATTCTCATGCCAAGATAAACGCTCTCATCAATAAGCAGAGAGGCATCAAGGACTGAGGAGCATAAATGCCTGAGAAAGGCAATAAATTGCCTGAGAAGCATAAATGCCTGAGAAGCATAAATGCTTGAGAAAGGCAATAAATTGCCTGAAAAAAGCATAATTGTCTGAAAAAGGCAATAAATTGCCTGAAAAAGGCAAAAATTGCCCGGTAAATTTTACAGACATCAAAAAGCCTCGCTCCCATAAACGGGAACGAGGTTCTTTTTCTGTCCACTAATCACCGAGCACCATCCACTGAGCACCATCCACTGAGCACCGCCCACTGAGCACTAATCACTGACCGCAGGCCGCTGAATTACTTAAACCTTACCGCAGTACCGTAAGCCATGACCTCAGCCGCGCTCTGCATGACTGAAGACGTGGCGAAGCGGATGTTTATGACGGCATCTGCATGAAGCTTCTCAGCCTCGGCAACCATTCTCTCGGTTGCGATGTTTCTTGCCTCGTTCATCATGTCGGTATAGGATTTAAGCTCGCCGCCGATTATGGTCTTGAAGCTCGCTCCGATGTCCTTGCCGATGTGCTTTGTCTGTATGGTGCTGCCCTTCACGAGGCCGAGCATCTCAAGATCTTTTCCGTTGATGTAATCTGTGTTTACAAGTACCATGTCTGTCCTCCGGCCATTTTTATATGTCATTGAATTTTGCAGCAACAGGCTTCGCAATTTCATAGACGCAAAACTTCAAAGCTATGCAGCTGTGTTCCTGTATATAGCTTTATTGCACTTTATAATGCTTTGCTGAACTCTGCCGGCATTGTTAAACTTCATCAGATTCTGCAAGCCCGCAAAGGTTTACCTGACTATATCAAATTTGCAGAGCTAATCAGGCTGCAAAGCTTTGTAATAAACTTCGCAACAGTAAACCATGCAATTGATTTTATCAGTCTTTGTTTAATATCGCCGTCTGCTGAATACTGCCGAAAGCGAAAAATCAGAATGCCCTGAATCTCTCGTACCTCTCTGAAAGAAGGGTGTCGGTGTCAAGGGATGTTAGCTGCTCAAGCTCACCCGCAAGCTCTGCCTTTATGTCATTGAAGAGATCCTCGGTGTCCTCGGATATTACCTTTTCGACTATTCCGAGCTGCATCATGTCCTGAGCCGTGAGCTTCAGCGCCTCTGCTGCCTGACCGGCCTTTTTTGAGTCCTTCCAGAGTATGCTTGCGCAGCCCTCCGGAGAAACAACCGAGTAATAAGCGTTTTCAAGTATCCATACCCTGTCGGAAACCGCAAGTCCCAGAGCTCCGCCCGAGCCGCCTTCACCTACGAATATGGATATTGTGGGGGTTTTGAGGTCCATCATCTCGCAGAGATTTTCCGCTATCGCAAGCCCCTGACCTCTTTCCTCGGCTCCTATTCCGCAGAAAGCTCCGGCTGTATCCACAAAGCATATCACAGGCCTGTGGAATTTTTCGGCCTGCTTCATAAGTCGGAGAGCCTTTCTGTAGCCCTCAGGGTTCGGCGAACCGAAGTTGCGCCTTATCCTGTCCTTTGTGTCCTTGCCCTTTTCTATTGCTATCACCGTCACCGGTTTGCCGTTAAGTCTTGCAATGCCGCCCATTACCGCGGCATCATCGGCAAATCTGCGGTCACCGTGAAGCTCTATGAAATCCTCGAATATATTGTTGATGAAATCGGAGCCTGTGAAGCGGCCCTTGCCTCTCGTGCCCTGAACTATCTCGTAAGCATTCATTCCGCAGCTTCCTCCGTTTCATACTTGACTTCATCTTCATCCGCACGGGCAGCGGTATATGAAACTTGAGGCTCAGCCTCATGCAGTGAGAGAAGCGTCGATATGACAGCTATCTGGTCCTTTCTCGGAACTATCCTGTCAACAAATCCATGCTCAAGCTGAAATTCCGATTTCTGAAACTCCTGGGGGAGCTTTTTCCTTATCGTCTGCTCGATGACTCTTCTGCCTGCAAAGCCGACTGTAGCCTTCGGCTCGGCGAGTATTATGTCGCCCTCCATGGCAAAGCTTGCGGTGACGCCTCCCGTTGTGGGGTCGGTGAGCACCGCGATGAAGAGAAGTCCTGCGTCGGAGTGCTTTCTGACCGCTGCGCTTGTCTTGGCCATCTGCATCAGTGAGAGTATGCCCTCCTGCATTCTTGCTCCGCCGGAAACCGTGTATCCGACTACGGGAAGGGAGTGCTCGGCGGCGTATTCAAAGAGCCTTGTAATTTTCTCTCCCGTCACGCTGCCCATGCTGCCCATCATGAAATCAGCATCCATGATGAAAAGACCTGTCCTGTGGCCGCCTATGCTGCATATGCCTGTCACCACGGACTCTTGCTCACGGCTTGTGAGCTTTGCGGACTTGAGCTTGGTGTCATATCCGGGGAAGTCAAGTATGTTTTCACTTGTGAGGGCTGAGTCCAGCTCGGTGAAATTTTCACTTCCGCACAGAAAGGCTATCCTCTGCCTCGGGTTCATCCTGAAGTGATAGCCGCAGCGGCATACATTCAGGTTTTCAACAAGTTCATCCACGGGTGTGGATAACTCGCAGAGAGGACAGGTTTTGGTTATTTCGCTTACTTCTTCTGTGATGGCAGGCTTCTTGCTGCCCTCAAGCTCATTTTGCGGGGAACGGAAAAACCCCATAAGGTTTACACCCATGTGACATATTCCTTTCAAGCCTGATAAGCAGGCTGCATCGCTTATCAGCGCTTTTTCGACATAAAGTCGGTGTAGTAGTCGCCCTTCTGAAATTCAGGGTCTCTTATTATTTCTATCTGGCTCTCGATATTATCGGGAATGCCGTCTATCACCAGCTCGCAGAGAGCCGACTGCATTTTCCTCAGCGCCTCCTCACGGTTTGATGAAAAGACTATCATCTTGCCGAGCATGCTGTCATAGTATGGAGGCACATCATAGCCCTGATAGAGCGCAGTGTCAAATCTGACCCACGGACCCGAGGGTATGTGAAGAAATCTTACATTTCCGACTCCGAGAGCGTTTATCCTGCACTCGATGGCAGCGCCGCGGATTCGTATCTCGTCCTGAGTGAAGGAGAGGTCAACTCCGGCAGCTATGCGTATCTGCCACTTCACTATGTCTCTTCCGCTTACAAGCTCACTCACAGGATGCTCGACCTGAAGCCTTGTGTTCATCTCCATGAAGTAGAAGTTTCTGTCCTTGTCCATGAGGAATTCCACCGTCCCGGCATTCACATATCCGGCGGCTCTTGCGGCATCTGCAGCTGTCTGCTGAAGCTTCTTCCTTGTTTCCTTGTCGACATAAGGGGAGGGAGATTCCTCCACGAGCTTCTGATTGTTCTTCTGGATAGAGCATTCCCTCTCGCCGAGACAGACTATGTTGCCCGAGTTGTCGGCAAGAAGCTGAACCTCTATGTGCTTGGCGGGGAAGAGGTATTTTTCCATATACATCCTGCCGTCACCGAAGGCCTGCTTAGCCTCGGTCACAGCCGTATTGAAGGCATTCACCATCTCTTCGGGCTCACGCACTATGCGGATGCCCTTTCCGCCGCCTCCTGCGCTTGCCTTGAGAATGACGGGATAACCCATCTTCTCAGCTTCTCTGCAGGCCGCATCGGCATCGGGAAGAATATCGGTTCCGGGAATTATCGGCACATTGTTTGCTTTCATCAGCTTGCGGGCGGAGTCCTTGTCACCCATGCGGGATATTATATCCGCGCCGGGGCCTATGAAGACTATGCCGTGCTCCTCGCAGAGCCTCGCAAATTCGGCATTTTCCGAGAGAAACCCGTAGCCCGGGTGTATCGCCTGCGACTTTGTGGCAAGGGCGGCGGACACTATCCGCTCCATGTTGAGGTAGCTGTCACGGCTGAGGGCGGGTCCTATGCATATTGCCTGATCCGCAAGCGCTACATGAAGGCTCTCCCTGTCAGCCTCGGAGTATACGGCTACCGTCTGGATGCCCATCTCCTTGCAGGCCCTGATGACCCTTACGGCGATTTCGCCGCGGTTCGCTATTAAAATTCTTGTGAACATTATTATCCGATTCTTATAAAAATATTCCTAAATTCGTGAATAAATAACTTTAAGGGCTTCTTATCTCTTGAGAGTGAAGCTGAATTCTCCGCTCACGCAGAGCTTTCCGTCAACATAGCCCTTGCCGGATACAAAGTAGAAGCCGTGTCTCACGCTGAGAAGCTCACACTCGGTCTCGAATGTGTCGCCGGGGCGCACGGGTCTGCGGAACTTTACCTTGTCAAGTCCAGAGAAGAAGGGAGTGGCTCCCTGAACCTCCTCACCTGCAAGCAGAACGCATGCCGACTGTCCCATCATCTCACAGAGTATGACTCCGGGAACTACCGGCTGTCCCGGGAAATGTCCCTGAACAAAATATTCGTCACCCTTAATGAAGCATTTGCCGTGAGCCTTTCCGTCCACAAGCTCAACTTCATCAACGAGCAGCATCGGCTCTCTGTGGGGAAGTATGTTCTTTATCTCATCTTTTGTCATCTTTGCTGACCTTACCTTATTTTATCTTGAAGAGAGGCTGGCCGTATTCTACTACCTGGCCGTTGCCTACGCATATCTCGGCTACCGTGCCGTCATACTCGCTTGTTATCTCGTTCATAAGCTTCATCGCTTCTATTATGCAGACAACATCGCCCTTGCTCACCCTGTCGCCGACCTTGACAAACGGCTCGCTCTCGGGTGACGGGGCAGAGTAGTATACTCCGACTGTGGGGCATACTATGGTGCTGAAGCTCTCGGCAGGCTTAAGCTCATCGGCCGGAGCGCTCTTTATCTGCGGAGCGGGAGCGGCTGCTTCTCTCGGCATGCCGTCACGGGGCGGCGGGGGAGGAGGCATCATGGGCATTCTCTCAAGCTTTAACTTGATGCCCTTTTCCTCAAGCTCAAGCCTTGTCAGCTCATTCGCTTTCATAAGGGAAGCTATGGCTTCCAGTTCTTTTATATCCATCGTATTTTCCTTTCCCGGCTGCTCAGGGCCGGAATGAAGATCATTCGGCATATCTCTTGATCGCTATGCAGGCATTGTGTCCGCCGAAGCCGAGGGAATTTGACAGCGCGAGGTTTATCTCGGCCTTTCTTGCTTCGTTCGGGCAGACATCGAGGTCACACTCGGGATCCTGCTCGGTCAGGTGTATTGTTGGCGGAACAGTCTGATTTACAAGAGCAAGCACCGATGCAACTGCTTCAATAGCTCCTGCAGCGCCGAGCATGTGTCCGGTCATGGACTTTGTGGAGGATATTATCGCCTTTTTGGCCTTTTCCTCACCGAGAGCAAGCTTTATAACCTTCGTCTCGCTTGCGTCATTGAGAGGTGTGCTTGTTCCGTGTGCATTTATGTAGATGTGCTCTTCATCTGACATTCCCGATTCCTCAAGAGCCAGCCTCATTGCCTGGGCGCCGCCCTCACCTGTCGGGTCGGGAGCAGTCATGTGATGGGCATCACAGGTGCAGCCGTAGCCGACCATCTCGGCATATATCTTTGCGCCTCGTGCCTTTGCGTGCTCATATTCCTCGAGAATTATCGCTCCCGCACCCTCGCCCATGACGAAGCCGTCACGCTTTGTGTCAAAGGGGCAGCATGCAGTCTCGGGATCATTCTTGGTAGAGAGAGCCTTCATGTTTGAGAAGCCTGCCACAGAGATTCTGCAGATTGCAGCCTCCGAGCCTCCGGCGATTATCGCGTCAGCATAGCCGTGCTTAATCGCATGAAACGCCTCGCCTATGGTGTTGTTGGAGCTTGCGCATGCGGTGACTATCGGGATGCATGGACCCTTTGCCTGATACTTTATGGCAATGGAGCCTGCGCACATATTTGCTATCATGGACGGTATGAAGAACGGTGACACTCTTCCCGGGCCCTTCTCCATGAGCTTTGTGTGCTCATCGCAGAAGGTCTGTATTCCGCCGATTCCGGAGCCGAAGTAAACGCCGAGCCTCTCGGGGGCGATGTTTGAGCTGCTGTCAAGGCCCGAGTCTTTCATAGCCTGTACAGCGGCGGCCATGCCGAACTGAGTGTATTTGTCGGCCTTCCTTGCCTCGCTCTTCTCCATGTAATCCGTAGCTGTGAAATTTCTGACCTCACCGGCTATCTTCACCTTGAGATCCTCCGTATCAAAATTCTGAATTACCGATATCCCGTTTCTGCCGGAAACGAGACCATCCCAGAATTCCTCCACATTATTTCCGACAGGACTTATGACACCCATGCCGGTTATAACAACTCTGTTCATTTTTTCATTTCCTTTCGTGTTTCATTACATTCCCATGCCACCGTCAACCTTGAGCACAACTCCGGTTATGTATGCGGCTTCATCGCTTGCGAGGAAGCAGACTGCGTTTGCTATGTCCTCGGGCTGACCCATTCTCTTAAGAGGAATGGAAGCGACAAGCGGATTTGAATCGTCAAAGCCGACAGTCATCGGTGTCTGGACGAATCCCGGAGCTACTGCGTTGCAGGTGACCCCTCTGCTTGCGAGCTCACGGGCCACGCTCTTTGTGAGTCCGATGAGTCCTGCCTTTGATGCGGAGTAGTTTGCCTGACCCGCATTTCCCATTGTGCCGGATACCGATGATATGTTGATTATTCTGCCGTATCTCTGCTTGCTGAAAAGCCTGTAGCAGGCCTTTATCGTGTTGAATGCTCCCTTGAGGTTTACGCTCAGGACAGCATCCCAGTCTTCATTCTTGATTCTCGGAACAAGATTATCTCTTGTGATTCCCGCATTGTTCACGAGAATGTCTATCTTTCCGAATTCCTTCACCACCGTGTCGATGGTTTCCTTTACTGCGTCGGCATCGGCTACGTTGCACTCATAGGCTGCGGCTTTTCTGCCCATTGCTTCAATTGCGGCAACTGCTTCGTCAGCGCCCTCACGGGGACCTACGAAGAGTATTGCTACATCTGCGCCGCCCTCAGCGAGCTGAAGCGCTGTTTTCTTTCCGATTCCGCTTGAGGCGCCTGTGACGACGGCTGTCTTTCCTGTGTAATTAAGATTCATTTCAAACCTCTTGATTCTTGAGTTCCGAGAGGACGGCGACAAGGCTGTCGGCATCCTGTACGTTATATGTCTTTACTTCTTTGTTTATCTTTTTTATAAGACCTGTAAGGGTCTTTCCTGCGCCGCACTCGACGAATGTGTCGATACCGTCGGCAATCATGTTCTCGACTATCTGCTGCCACCTGACAGGGTTCTTTACCTGATTTACGAGAAGCTCGGAGAAGTCATCGTCTGCGGAGTAAGGCTTTGCGGTGTAGTCGGAGTAAAGCTTTATCTCAGGCTGATTGAGTGTATATCCTGCGAGCACAGTCCTGAGTCCGTCGGCAGCCTCATTCATGAAAGGCGAGTGGAAGCCTCCGCTGACATTGAGCATCTTTGCTCTGCCTTTCTCTGCGGCAACATCTGCGCAGAAGGCTTCAAGCTGGCTTTTTTCACCTGCGACCACGAGCTGACCCGGGCAGTTGTAGTTTACGGGATAAACATTCTCATATTTTGCGGCAAGCTCCTCAACCTTCTCATTTGAGAGCTTCAGAACAGCCGCCATGGCTCCTGCTGTCTTCTCGGATGCTGCTTGCATGAGCTTTCCTCTCTCGGTGACTATCTTAAAGCCGTCCTCCTTCGATACAATCCCTGTGAAAGCTATCGCAGCTATCTCACCCAGTGAGAATCCCGCTGCCGCCGCAGGAACTATGCCGTTCTCTCTGAGGGCCTCGGCGCATGCGAGGTCAACGCAGTAGAGGGCAGGCTGTGTGTTTTCAGTAATGCTCAGCTCGGCAAGGGGAGAAGTGAAGCACTGGCTGCTTGTTCCGGGGCGAATCTCATCGGCAGAAACGAAAACAGCCTTTGCCGCAGGACTTGCGTCGAAAAGTGACTTGCCCATGCCCTCATACTGGGAGCCCTGACCCGAAAATACAAATGCTACATTTTTCAGTTCAGCCATTTTGACGCTCCTTTCAGGACTTCCTCTGCCTGAGAGAAGATTTCCTCGATTATCTCCTTTGAGCTCTGCTCTTTGTTTACCATTCCGGCAACCTGACCGGCCAGGAAGCAGCCCTCTTTCTCGTCACCGAGCACGGCTGCCTTGCGAAGAGCTCCGGCTGCAAGCTTCTCAAGCTCGTCGTCGGGCATGGTGCTGTATTCGGCCTTTGCGTATCCCTTGGAGAACTGATTCTCAATGCTTCTTACGGGATGGCCGAGTCTCTTTCCTGTGGAGATGGTTGCCCTGTCGTTTGCCTTGAGGACCTTTTTCTTGTAGTTTTCATGTACTCCGCACTCATAGGCTACGAGGAACCTTGTGCCAAGCTGTACGCCCACCGCGCCAAGCATGAATGCCGCAGCTACTCCTCTGCCGTCCGCAATTCCGCCGGCTGCTATGACAGGGAGATTTGTTGCGTCAACAACCTGAGGGACAAGGGGCATCGTGTTTGTCTCACCGATGTGTCCGCCGGACTCGCTTCCCTCAGCTATCAGGGCAGCTGCCCCCGCCTTTGTGCAGAGTCTTGCCATACCTACGCTCGATACAACGGGAATGACCTTTATTCCGGCCTCTTTCCATATCGGCATGAACTTTGATGGATTTCCTGCGCCTGTGGTGACTACAGGTACCTTCTCCTCTGCGAGAAGCTCGGCGACCTCAGCCGCATGGGGACTCATGAGCATGACATTCACGCCGAAAGGCTTCTTTGTTATGCTCCTTGCTATGTTTATCTGCTCCCTGAGGTAACCGGCATCTGCGTTCATGGCTGAGATTATGCCGAGACCGCCTGCTTCGGAAACAGCTCCGGCAAGTCTGCCGTCGCTTATCCATGCCATGCCGCCCTGGAATATCGGGTACTCGATACCCAGAAGCTCACATAATGGTGACTTTATCATAAGTTTTACTTCCTTATCAATTGTTATTATCGTTTTTCACTTGATGTCTGACTGTAAACGGGGTGCCTTTTCCCGATGGCCCCGTAAACCCGAGATCTTCTATGTTCCTGAAAAGCTGAAATGCTTCATCAATCCGAAGAATTTCATCAAGCTTTAATAATCCATCAGGATTCTGCTAGACCACAAGGCTTGTATGCATCCGAAGGGGTTAAACTATCCGTAAGGTTTTACCAAGCCAAAGGATTTTATCAATCCGTAAGAATTTTATTAGCCCGAAGGGGTTGAATAATCCGTTAAGGATTTTACCAATCCGTAAGGATTTTACCAATCCGTAAGGATTTTACCACCTGAGGATGGCTCCGCCGCTGTTGAGACCGCCGCCGAAGGCCGCCATTGCGAGGAGGTCGCCCCTTGCAAGCTCGCCGTTTCTGTTCAGCTCATCGAGCAGTACGGGAATGCATGCGGAGGAGATGTTTCCGTACTTCTCTATTGTTGTGCGGAACTTCTCGGAGGCTATGTTTATCTTTCTTTTCGCTTCATTTATTATCCTGAGGTTTGCCTGATGAGGAAGCACCCACCTGATGTCCCTGTCTGTGAGATTGTTTCTCTCCATGAGGCCGTTGATGAGCTCTCTCATCTGTGTGACGGCAAACTTATAGGTAGCATGACCATCCATGTGGGTCCTCTGCTCGGTCACTCTCTCATCTGTGTGGAGAGGGCAGTCTCCGTTGACATTTGAGACGCATATCGTCTCATCATCTCCGAAGGTTCTCAGCTCAGAGTCAACGAGATTGTCTTTCTCGCCGTTGATGACCATCGCTCCTGCGCCGTCACCGAAGATGATGCAGGTGCTTCTGTCGGTGTAGTCGGTGATGTTTGATATTCTCTCGCTTGCCACGAGGAGAATGTTCTTGTATTTTCCCGCAGAGAGGAAAGCGGAGGCCGTTTCCATCAGGAAGATAAATCCCGTGCAGGCAACTCCCGCTATGTCGAGGGCAGGGCAGGCGGCCCCGATGTTTCTCTGAATGAGGGCGCCGTTTCCGGGGTTCATGTGGTCAGGAGTCATGGTGACCACGAGTATGAGGTCGAGGTCCAGAGGCTTGAGCCCCGAGTTTTCAAGAGCGGCGAGGGCGGCTTTTGTGCCCATCATGCTTGTCGTCTCATCGGCAGCGATGCGGCGCTCCTTGATTCCGACTCTCTTTGTTATCCACTCATCGTCTGTCTCAACCATGTGTGACAGATCCTCATTCGTGAGGACTGTCGGCGGCAGATAGCTGCCGGTCCCGAGTATATTGAATTTCATCTGAATTTTCCTTTCGGTCAAACTGCACTGAAATCGAGCGATTCAGCTGTTTATTCAGTTAAAAGTTATTGTTCATTACTGTAAGCAGAGCACATACTTTTACAAATGGTTATTTTACCATTTACACAGGTATTATGTCAACTGTTTAACAACTTTCCGGTTTTAAAGGATGGTGAAAACAGAGCTGCGCAGCTGCGGCTGAAAGCAGACCTTAAAGTGAAAAGCAGGGATTAGGCTGAAGCCGCCGAAAAGGAAAGAGGACCGGGAAAAAACCGATCCTCCGATTTTAAGATATATTCTGCTTTCTCAGCAGGTCACGACTTCAACTCGGTACTTTAACAGTTAAACAAAAGGAAATATAAGAAAAACATAGAGCAGG
>R21__coassemble_168_pt1 | contig 56102 bp, 44 predicted proteins | sample R21__metabat2_high_PE_066 | metagenome-assembled genome bin R21
CAAAAGACCATGTTAGCCCAATATGCAAAGGAAAATGGGCTGCTCAGACCGGAATTTTTCGTGGATGACGGTTATTCCGGCACCAACTTCAACCGCCCGGACTTCCAGCGTATGCTGGCGATGGTAGAAGAAGGCAAGGTAGCTACGATCGTGGTCAAAGACCTTTCAAGACTTGGACGAGAGTATCTTCAGACCGGCTATTATCTGGAAGCCGTATTCCCGGAATATGATGTGCGCTTCATTGCCATCAACAACGGTATTGACAGTGCCAATCCATCCGAGAATGACATGACCCCGTTTCTTAATATCATGAACGAGTTCTATGCCAAGGATGCCAGTAAGAAGGTGCGCTCAGCGTTTCGAGCAAAGGCGATGAAGGGCGAGTACACCGGAGGCTATCCGGCCTTTGGGTATCAGAAAGACTCGGAGGACAGACATCATTTGATTCCCAACAAGTTCGCTCCAACGGTAAAGAAGATGTTCCAGATGGCATTGGAGGGCGTTAGCTGCTACCATATCGCCAAGTATCTGGAACGGGAGGAAATCCCTACCCCAAGGGCATATCTGATGGATAAACACGGTAAGTATGTAGCCAATGCCCAAGTGAAGCACCCTTACGCATGGGCGAAAACCACGGTGTATCAGATTCTCAGCAATCCCATCTACTTGGGAAAAATCGTTGCCCAGCGCTACACCACCCGCTCCTTTAAGGACAAGCGTATTATTGAGCGCCCCGAAGAAGAATGGGTTGTGGTCGAAGGAACGCATGAGGCACTGGTGGATCAGGCAACCTTTGACACGGTGCAGGAACGCATTGCTATCAAGCAGCGCCCCACATGGGAAAACTCGGACAACATATTCCGGGGTCTGCTAGTGTGTGAAGATTGCGGAAACCGAATGGTGTTTGCTGCTCGAAAGGGACGGAAATCCAAAGGGAGCTTTGTGTGCAACACTCATAGGCGATATGGTGGAAAGGAATGCTCTGCCCACTATATCACTCTGGAGCAGGTGCAGGAGCTTCTGCTGGGAGATATTCGCCGTCATGCGATGCTGGTGAAGGCTGACAGGGAGCGCTACATTGAGCATCTGGTGCAGGTCTCTGAACAGGAGTGGAATGGAGAACGCAGTTCCTATCAGAAGGAAGCTGCCGCCTGCCAGAAACGCCTGCAGGAGTTGGATATGCTGCTGCAAAAGATCTACGAGGACAACGCCTTTGGCAAGCTCTCGGATGAACGCTATGCAACCATGTCTGCAAACTACGAAGCGGAATTGAAAACGACAAAAGCAAGATTAAACGAGCTTCAGGAACTGTTGAACAGCTATACCAGAAAGACCAGAAACGCAAGACAATTTGCGGAGCTGGTGGAGCGGTACACGGACATTACCGAACTGGACGAAGCCCTTCTCCACACCTTGATTGAGAAGGTTGTGGTTCACGAGAAGGAACCGGAAGGAGATGCCATCGTGATGAAGGTAGATATCTACTACCGCTTCATTGGGAAGGTGGGCAACATCGACGGCGAAGCTCTGAAAGCACCGATGATTCGGCACCGCAGATCTCTTGGCGATGCGGTAATAGCGTCAGTTTGACCGGCTGACGCAGCTGTTTCCCTATATGGTGCGCAATAAATAAAACACCCCCGTGATCATCAAATATCCCTTCTGGCAGATGACAAATGACAATCCGAAGGCAGTCTATGCCTGCCTGAATTTCAGCGAAGCATACTGTCCGGATCAGATTCGAATGCAGTCAGTCTGCATTGACGGTGACAGTGGAAAAGTTATAGAACAGCTTTTATCGCAGTAATCAAAAGCCTGTACAGAGGAACTCATCATCCTCCGTGCAGGCTTTCATACAGTAATTTACATTTCCGTCTCCTCAAATGGCCTCCATTTCATTATTGCCATGCGGCATACAGCATCTATATCCTCCCTTGTTGCTTTGCATTCCCCGGGGTTCGTTCTCTCCACTGCCCACAGCCTGCCGAAAAGAAACTGCGAAATAAGTGGGAAAGCCTTTTTTACCATCGTTGTCGGGAACTGATAGTGAGAGCAGACCGGATAAACATGCATCTCCATCCCATATTTGTAACCCGCATCTTTAAGCCTTTTCTCCATTCTTCTCACCATGTCACCGCTGTTGCAGCCCACATCAGTGTCAGCACCGAAAGCGCAGATGAACGCATGGGAGTTTTCAATCGGGTGAAGCGCCTCTTCAAAACCCGGCAGAGATTCATAGTATCTGCAGAGCTCAAGCGTGTTCACCATGTTGCCCTCAGCATCCTTCGACATCATCGCAGCGAAAGCTTCATCTGAGAGATTCGTCGGAGAATACGGCACAGGTTTTCCCTGCCATGAAAGCATTGAGTGTCCTGCCGCAGGGCTCATGCCGAGACCGCCCTTCACTTTTCCCACATAGATTCCCTCAGTGTTGTAGTCCTCAGTCGCAAAGGACAGCACAAGAGTTATCTCAGGTATCCTGCTTGCAGCCGCAAGGGAAACGAGAGCTGTGGTTGAAGCTCCTGCGATTCCTACATGGGTGCTTCCGTTATTTAATAGCCATCGTGCAATATCCTGTATCTTTTCAAGTGGGAAATCATGCCACCCGTCATATTTGCTGTTCCCAAGCACAGGAACAAAGGTTGCAGCGTTGCATCCGAACTCATGCATCGTCTTAACCGCCGCTGTAAATATCGGCCCTTTGTCCGATGCCCCGCCCAGCGCTACTATCATCGTCCTGCTGCTTTCCTTTTCGCATGGCCAGTAAGTCCAGCGAAAATCTCCGCTTTCTATAATCTGCTTTTTCATGTTCAAATTCTCCTCGTCCCACAAATCAGAAAATTTTATCAGTAATCATTCCGCCTGCCGCCGCAGACATCAGGCTCACAAAATCAAGCTCAGCTGCAAAAAAGCCCGGCCACAGAGACATCGGGAGTCCCTGCCGCTTCTTGCATTATCATTTCCGACAAAATATGTTAGTGATAACTAACTTTGCCTTATTATAACTTCTTTTAAACCTAAAATCAATCATTTCCTCTATAATTCCATGCTCCCGCCGCAGAAAACCCTCAGAGTAAATCCAAGAAACAAAAAGCAATCTTCAGCTGCATTTAACAGAAACATTTTCGTCCGGACCTCGGCTTCTGTGTTTCAGCGCAGTCTCTCCCTATTTTCCGACTGCCCACCCAAAAAATCCCCCACAGAAAAAAATCCCGGTTGACTTTTCCCGCCGGGATGATATAATATGCTTATATGTTAGTTATAACTAACTTTCGCAGATAATTATTCCCGTCATTCTGCCGTGTGCAGTCTGCTTCTGTTTCGCTTATAGAATAATCCCCCTCATAGAGCGAATATGATAAAGCACCTGACATATTATGCCTTTCGGCGGCAGTCCCATAGAGGTAACAGCATGCATGAATATTACAGAAACAGCGCTTCAAAAATCAGAAAAGCAAACGAAAAATACTTAAGCTTCATCGAAAAAGAGCTCACCGGTTTAACCGGCGCAGAATACCATAAGCTCTGTGATGAAATCTGGAATCTCTACAAAACCGATATGCTTGAATATTTCCCGTATATCGGCGGAGATAAGGCATCGGGCACAAAAAACCTCACAGCATCCTTCGGCTTTGTCGCCATGGGAGAGGTACTGAAAAATTACGGTGTATCTCTTGAGGATACAGGCAGCCTGATGGTGCTCTCCTATGAAAGGAGCACCCTTGCAATACCTTCTCCTGTCAGAAAAATTATGCATAAGATGTTCACAAGTCCTCGCCTGCTCAATAAGATGTTCCTGAAGAAAGACATAACCAATGCAGAGAATGCAAAAGCCAACCCGGGAAGCTTCGAAACAAAAACCATGATTCCGCCGGAAGAGGGCTACAGCTTCAGCTATCATAACCTTGTCTGTCCTCTCGAGCGATTTGCAAGAGCTCACGGCTATGGCGAGTATATGCCATATATCTGCAGCCTCGATTATGTCATGTACGGAGTTCTCGGCGTCCCGCTTTACAGAGAACATACCTGTTTTGAAGACGGCGATTATTGCGATTTCAAACTTAAGATTGGCTCACCTGTCATGGATTACCGCCCTCCGGTATTCAGTCAGGGAAAAGGATTTAAATAACAATGAATGACAACAAATATAAAGAGCTTTCCATCAAAGAATTCACAAAAGCCGCAGGAAGGTACGAGAGCAGCCATGCAGGAGTCTACGAGCTGTGCAAAAAAGATTATCCCGATATCCTTGCAGAGCTTGAAAAGGAGCCTTTTACCGATTTACTTGATGCAGGCTGCGGCCCGGCCCCTATGATAAGTCTCCTCAGCGAAAAGTACCCCGACAAGCATTACACAGGACTTGACCTCACACCCGCAATGATAGAGCAGGCGAAGAAGAAAAATATCTCCGGCGCCGTCTTTGTAGTTGGCGACTGCGAGAATTTCCCCTTTGAGGATAATTCTTTTGATGCGATCATCTGCTCCATGAGCTTTCATCACTACCCTCATCCTCAGGATTTCTTTAACAGCGTCAAGCGCTGCCTCCGCCCGGGCGGAAGACTTATCCTCCGCGATATGACAAGCGACAATAAGCTTCTCTCATGGCTTGTAAATCACATAGAGCTTCCGCTTGCGAATCTCTGCGGAAAGGGCGACTATAAGATGGCTTCAAGACAGACCGTATTCACCTGCGCCGAAGCAGCAGGCCTCAAGGTCGAGCTCTTCGAGATACGCAAGGGTCTGAGACTCCACTCCGTCATCAGAAAGCAGGTCTGAAAAAGCTTTTATGTAACCGTTGAAATTACAATTGCTTTGTGTTAATATATTGCCCGAAAAGAGGTGCCGCAATTGCAAATTTCAAGCAGATTCACCATGGCGATACACATGTTCGCCTGTATCGATACATTCAGCGATATGAAGATGACCAGCGATTTCATGGCAGGCAGTATCGGAACCAATCCCGTCATCATCCGAAAGCTCCTGCAGCAGCTGAAGGCAGCAGGACTCATCGAGGTTTCCAGAGGAACCGGCGGAGTTTCCGTCACCCGACCCTTTAACGAAATAACATTCCTCGATATCTATAACGCAGTGGAGTGCAATCCCGATGAGGAGCTTTTCCGATTCCACGATAACCCCAATCAGCAGTGTCCTGTCGGCAGAAATATCCACCATGTCCTGGATGATAAGCTCTCGAGAGTGCAGGCTGCCATGGAGAGAGAGCTTTCAGCCATTACCTTGGCTGATGTGAAGAATGATATCCGGCTCTGCATCTCCAGCGAGCAGAAAACAGAGTAAACCCGAAGCTTCAGGTGAATAAAGCCTGAAGCTTTTTTGCGCTTCAAATCTGCCCGAAAGTTGATGTAACTAAAAAAGTTACAAATATTTTGATGTAACTATTGACATTACAACCATTTGGTGATATTATTCCAATCAAAGAGATGTAATCGAGAAGATTACATCAAGAAAGGAATAATAAAAATGAACAGAACTTATATCGCAATGCCATTCGGAAACAAAGACCTCAATATTGAGAACATCTATTTCACAGATGCATTTCTCTCCTCAGATGTTGTAAATCCTGTCACTCAGGCAAAGTATACAGCAGAAGAGAAGTCCGCTCTCCCTGCAGCTGACCTCACAGCTCCCGAGGAAGCATATATCGCAATCTCTTCCTATGAGCCAAAGGCAGTCCTCTGGTTTGATAGGGAATCAGCCGCAAAAATAGTTTCTCACACAGACGCCCTCATCGTCAAAGGCAATGACATCTGCACACTCGATGGAGCAGCCGTTGCATCGGCTATGTAAATATTTCCCAAAATCACAGACTTTGATAATATTTCGAAGCCATGAAATACCGTAACTCTTAAAAGACAGAATCTGCCGCTGTCATATCAGTCCGAGCCGATTGACAGCAGCAGATTTTCAACTGTATAATCACTGAAAAAAGAGGAAGCTACCGAATGAAAAGTGATATCATAAATCTTGTTGAAAAATATATCCGCTGCGTCCATACTCAGAGCTATGAAGATTTTGACAGAGTTTTTGCAAAAGAGCATGAGTGTACCCTTATCTCAACCACCAATGCTTTCAAGGGCAGGGATGAGATCTTTAATAAATTTTTCAAGCTCCTAAACGATGCCTATACAACAATCAACCTCATCAATGACGGAATCGATGTAAATATCGTAAGCGATGAGCTTGCGGTTGCTGTCTACAGATATCATACCGAGTGTATCCGCAGAGAGAACGGCGAACCCTTCGGCATCAGGGGTCTCGAAACTCAGATAATCATCAAAGAAAACGGCGAGTGGAGATTACTTCACGTTCACTATTCAAAGTGACTTTTAATGCCTGAGTAAAGCTTCAGAAACGAGGATAATACAAAATGGATCAGTCAGAACGCAGAAAGTATCTCATCCGGGAGCTGCTCAAAGAAGACAGAAGATATAGGGGCATAGGTATACCCGAAGATGTCATCGGGCAGAAGAATCTGCTTCGTTCCCTGATGAATGTGCGCATGCCGGAGCCCATCAGCCGGGATTTCCTTCAGGTGCAGGATGAATACCTGACCGAGGAAAACGGCACTAATGGCATCACGGATCTTGCGGACCTTCAGCCCTCAGCTGTGGATGACCGCATTTATCTCTGGCAGGGAGATATCACAGCCCTGAAGGTGGATGCTATCGTCAATGCCGCCAACAGTCAGATGTGCGGCTGCTTCCGGGCCATGCACAACTGCGTGGATAATATTATCCATTCGAAATCGGGAATCCAATTGCGTCTGCTCTGCTATGAAATCATGCAGGCTCAGGGGCATGAGGAACCTACCGGTCAGGCCAAGATCACACCGGCCTATAATCTTCCGTGTAAGTATGTCCTCCATACAGTAGGGCCCATTGTGGACGGTCCACTTACAAAGCAGCACGAGGAGCTTCTCGCCTCCTGCTATCGTTCCTGCCTGGAGCTGGCAGAAGAGAACGGTATTGAGAGCATCGCCTTCTGCTGCATCTCAACGGGAGTGTTCATGTTTCCCAATCGCAGAGCAGCAGAGATTGCCGTGGAGACGCTGAAGAAATATTATGAAGAAACCGGCAGCCGGATGAAGGTCGTCTTTAATGTTTTCAAAGATGAGGACCTGGAGATTTACCGGGAGATTTTAAAACTGCGCGGAAATTAAAACGAAAAGCTGCCATCTAAAGCCTTTCCTCAAACATAACAAAAAATTCGCCTGTGCAGATGTTGCTTCAGCTGCACAGACGATTTTTATTTAAGAATTTATGATTTATGGCTGCGGATATCTTACTTTCTCTCGATATCGTCAGCGTAATACCAGTCCTCTTTGCCGTTCTCAAGTCTTACCTTGTAGCATGGGACTACCATGTCATAATCATATTCATCAGTGTTCTTGACCTCTATGATAACGCCTCTTGTTGTGTGCCAGTGGAAACCGCTCTTGAATATCTCTACTGTTTCACCAACTGAATACATTCTCTGATGCGTTTCGTACTCTTTTTCGGTATCTCCGTTGTTTCCGCCCGCCACATTCTCAAGTGCCTCATCCATGATCTCTCTTTTGTTCATTTCCGCCATTTTTGATTCCTCCATCAAAATCATTTTATCTAAGTTTTATGTGGGCTTTGTTTCCCAACGACTCGCCTATAATACAACGGCAGGTGTTGCAAAAGTGTTGCACACAGAATTTTTTTCTGAGATTTTCTGAAAATTTATTTTTCGGCTATCCGGCTATATGCCCCGGGCTTATATGCCTCCCTGACTTATCTGCCTCGCAACATAAACTCCGCTTGCGGAGGCGTGAGAGAGCGAGTGGGTGATTCCGCTTCCGTCGCCTATCACGTAAAGTCCCTCATATCTGGTCATCAGATTATTGTCCACCTCGACCTCCATGTTGTAGAATTTCACTTCCACGCCGTAGAGAAGAGTGTCATCGTTGGCAGTGCCGGGAGCTACCTTGTCAAGAGCATATATCATTTCGATAATCCCGTCAAGTATTCTTTTCGGAAGAACAAGACTCAGGTCTCCTGCCGCCGCGCTCATCGTCGGTACAGTGAAGGATTCCTTTATCCTCTTTTCCGTGCTCCTGTGACCTCTCACAAGGTCGCCGAATCTCTGCACTATTACTCCGCCGCCAAGCATGTTGCTCAGCCTTGCTATGCTCTCACCGTATCCGTTTGAATCCTTAAAAGGCTCCGAGAAATGCTTTGCCACAAGCAGCGCAAAATTCGTGTTGTTCGTCTGCCTTGCAGGATCGTCATAGCTGTGTCCGTTCACAGTCACAATGCCGTTGGTGTTTTCGCTGACAACCGCTCCCCTCGGATTCATGCAGAAGGTGCGCACAAGGTCCTCATATTTTGAGGTGCGGTATATTATCTTGCTCTCATAAAGCTCGTCCGTCAGGTGAGAGAATATCTCAGCAGGCAGCTCAACCCTTACTCCTATGTCGACTCTGTTGGACTTTGTGCCTATGCCAAGCTCTCCGCAGACCTTCTCCATCCACTTGCTGCCGCTTCTTCCTGCCGAAATCACGCAGTTCGTTCCTTCATAGCTCTTCCCGCCGCAGTAAATCCTGTAGCCGGTGTCCGTCCTCTCCACACTCTCAACTACCGAGTCAAAGTGAAATTCAACCTTGTCCTTAAGATGATTGTAAAGGTGCTCAAGCACAACATAGTTCTTGTCTGTACCGAGATGACGGACCGATGCATCCAGCAGGTGCAGTCCGTTCTGCATGCAGATTTTCTTGAAGCCTGTTCCCGCAGTTGAGTAGAGCTTCGTTCCCTCTCCGCCGTAAGCAAGATTGATGCTGTCAACATACTTCATCAGCTCAATGGCTTCCTTTTTTCCTATGTATTCATACAGTGTCCCGCCGAAATCATTTGTGATGTTGTATTTTCCGTCGGAGAAAGCTCCCGCGCCGCCGAATCCGCTCATTATCGAGCAGCTTCTGCAGTGAATGCAGGACTTTACCTTATCTCCGTCTATCGGGCATTTGCGGGATTCAAGCTTGTGGCCCATCTCAAATACAGCTATCTTTAAGTCAGGCCTCTTCTCAATCAGCTCATACGCCGTGAAGATTCCTCCGGGACCCGCTCCTATTATAAGTACATCATACATCTCAGTTTCCCTCCGATGAAATTCCGGCCATACCGGCCGTAAATGCTTTTATCTCCGCCCCATCAGCAGTCTCTGCCTCTGCGTAAACAGTAAACGGCAAATAACAACTAACAATCGCAATTGATGATTCATGTTTTACGAATCCCGATTTGCGATTCTGAATTATACTCCCATGTCAAAAGGAATTCCGTGATATTCTTTCCTTTTAAGCCTCGGGCTTCATCTTACGCTCATCCGCTCTATTCTTGTGCACTTTCCCGTCTTTTCATCGCACGTGAACATCACGCAGTCCATCTTAACCTGGCCCTCCTGCTCATAGTCAAATCTCACCGGCAGCTTGGTCCTGAGCTTTCTTATGACAAGCTCGCTCTTTACCCCCAGCACGGAATTCACCGTCCCGGTCATTCCCACATCGGATATGTACGCAGTCCCATGGGGGAGGAAACATTCATCCGCAGTCTGCACATGCGTGTGAGTCCCGAACATTGCGCTTATCCTGCCGTCAAGGTAAAATCCAAGAGCGCGCTTTTCGCCTGTCGCCTCAGCGTGAAAATCGAGTATCTTTATCTTTGGCAGATTTCTGTCGCTCAGTATCTCATCCATCCTGTCAAAGGGACTTTCAAAGCTGTCCATGTACATCTGTCCTATCAGGTTGATGACGCATATTCTCACCCTTCCCATGTCCAGTACGCACACTCCTTTGCCGGGTGCGCCCTTCGGGAAGTTGTCGGGCCTCAGTATGTATTCAGTGCTGTCAAGGTAATCCTGTATCTCAGGTCTCCTGAAAGTGTGATTTCCAAGGGTAATCACATCAACTCCGCTGTCAAATATATGCCTTGCCGTCGTGGGAGTTATTCCGTTTCCGTCAGCCGCATTTTCGCCGTTGGCAATAACAGCATCTATCTGCTTTTCTCGTTTAAGTGCCGGGAGCCTGTCCATCAGATGCCTGCATCCCGGAGTGCCCACTATGTCGCCGATGCAAAGTATGTTCATTCGTCTGTTTCTCTTTCACTGAATAGATATTCCGGGACATCCTTGTCCCATGTGTCAGGCTTTTCATCCATGTCCCTGAATCTGAATCCAAGCTGTTCGGCCACATATCTGCTCGCCTCGCTGAAAAGCTCACAGCATGTCTGAAGGCTTTTCCAAAGGCTTTCCTCATCGCAGCCGCAGTAGGTCTCAAGATATCTTTTCCACATTTCTTCCGGAAGATATTCTCTCAGCCTGTCGCCGCATTTCCCTGCAGAGCGGTCAAATCCGCCGAGACAGCCCGCATACCATGTCAACATCCTCCTCAGCTCTTTCCTCACGCAGAGCTCCAAATGCTCCTGCGCATACAGAAGCTGATGTCTCCACAGCCCCTTGGCTATGTATGTGCTCACCCACCAGAATTCACATCTGCAGGCGTCAAAGCTTTTCGCTGCCGGCTTCGTTATGTAATGGCTGCTTTCATCAGGCTCAGGCAGCTCAGGTATTATGCCGTCCTTGTCAAGAAGAACCTTCGAGAGCCTGTCATCAAAGCAGAAGCCTCGGTAATCCTTTATATCTGCTATCGTCAGATCAATCCTGTTTCCGTCAGCAAACTGCATCAGTATGCCGTATGAGTTTCCCGATATCCCGTCATCCGGAAAATAGCCTTTTTTATCAGGCAGCTGCCACACAAGCTTCTCACCGAACACCTCAAGCCAACCGCAGTCCTCCGTAAACGGCTTCATGTCCGTCACAAGATAAACTATGTCAAAGTCCCTCAGTCTGTCCTTTCTGACATTCGGGTTCGTCCTTGAGCCGTTCATTATCACAGCTCTAATCCTCTCGTCATTCTCCGCCGTTCCGAGAATAACGGAATACATCTCCTCATCTGTCCTCATTTTTCATTTCCCCTCAGTCGCCTAATTTATCCGATTATCCGGATACCAGCCTGCAAAAACCGTTCTTCCGCTCGTCAGCTGCCGGCTGTCTGCCGCCGTAATTCGCTTCATTCATCTCCGTCAGCATGATTTCAGCCTTCCTGACGATGATTTTACACTATCGGGCCTGCCTTTGCAAGCCGCAAAAGAGACCGAAGCATTTCTGCTCCGGCCTCCGGTCATCTTTGTGTATAAAGCTTTATCAGGTCCTGTGCCGAAGCACAGCATGACATATCCGGAATCATCAGATGATTACTTTGCGTAATCAACCGCCCTTGATTCTCTTATCATGTTGACCTTTATCTGTCCGGGATAGCTCATCTCGCCCTCGATCTTCTTGCAGATCTCTCTTGCGAGGAGAGCCATCTTCTCATCGTTGATGACATCCGGCTTAACGAGAACTCTTACCTCACGGCCTGCCTGTATAGCATAGCATCTCTCAACTCCGTCAAAGCTCTGTGTTATCTCTTCAAGCTTCTCAAGTCTCTTGATGTAGTTCTCGAGGTTTTCCTGTCTTGCTCCCGGTCTTGCTGCGCTTATCGCATCAGCGGCCTGAACCAGACATGCAATTATCGTCTTTGCCTCTATGTCTCCATGATGAGCAGCTATCGCGTGTATGACAGCCTCGCTCTCTTTGTACTTTCTTGCGACCTCAACACCTATATCGACATGGCTTCCGTCAACCTCATGGTCAAGGGCCTTGCCTATATCATGCAGAAGTCCTGCTCTGCGGGCGATAGTCGGGTCAAGTCCAAGCTCCGAAGCCATCATTCCGGCGAGGTAAGCAACCTCAAGTGAATGATTGAGCACGTTCTGGCCATAGCTGGTACGATAACGCAGACGACCAAGCAGCTTGACGAGCTCATGGTTTATACCGTTTACTCCGGCAGCGATAACTGCCCTTTCTCCCTCAGACTTGATTGTAGCCTCAACCTCACGGCGGGCCTTCTCAACTGTTTCTTCTATTCTTGTCGGATGAATTCTTCCGTCAGAAACGAGCTTCTCAAGGGCAAGCCTTGCGACCTCTCTTCTCACAGGTTCAAAGCTTGAGATTGTTATAGCCTCAGGTGTGTCATCTATAATCAGATCAACACCCGTCAGCTGCTCGATAGCTCTGATGTTGCGGCCCTCACGGCCAATGATTCTGCCCTTCATCTCATCGTTGGGCAGCGGAACTACGCTGATTACAGCCTCGGATACATGGTCTGCAGCGCAGCGCTGAATTGCCAGTGAAATTATCTCTCTTGCTAATTTATCGGAATCGTCTCTTGTCTGCTGTTCATACTCCATTATCTTCAGAGCCTTCTCGTGTGAGAGCTCACCATCCAGAGTATCAAGCAGATAGGCTTTTGCCTGCTCCTGAGTAAAGCTTGATATTTTCTCAAGCATCTCAAGCTGACTCTTCTTGATGGTCTCTGCCTCTTTGAGGGTCTCATCAGCTTTCTTGTGCTTGTTGTCAAGCTGATTCTCCTTCTTCTCGAGGTTCTCTATCTTCTTGTTAAGGGTCTCTTCTCTCTGCTCGTTTCGTCTTAACTGACGCTCGGCATCTCTTCTGAGATCCTTTATCTCTTTTTCCGCGTCGTTGCGGAACTTCTGAACCTCTTCTTTGCCCTCAAGGACAAATTCCTTCTTCTTTGCCTCGGCATCCTTTATGGCGTCGCTTACTATTCTCTCAGCTTCTTTTTCGGCAGAGCCTATTGCGGCCTCTGCTGTAAGCCTGCGGTTCTCCTCGCCCTTTTTGAAAGCGATCTTATATGTGACCAGCGCGGCAGCTGCTGCAGCAACTACTATAAGGATAACAGCAATATAAATCGGCATCCGGCACCTCCTTTTCTTAAATCTTTGAAAATTGTTCTTTGTTCTTCTCTCTGATAGTTAAGGAAATGCTGATTATTAAGTTTTAATATGTAGAAAATTAATATAAATATAAGTGATGGTTATTGCGCCGAAGCCCGGCCAAAGCCACAAATGAACCTGTTTCCCTCAATCCGATACAGATCCCGCAGCCCTTGCCGATATTTATGAAGTCATGATATACACAGCCATGCATAACGGCATACACTTCATCAGGAGCATCCTGCAGTTTCCGACGCTGTAATCATAGGTAATAAGTTATATAGAAATCTACTCATACGCCTGAATAATCAGCGTATCCATAAATAAATTATTCTGATAAATATTCAAGTAAAACCCTGTTCTCATGCAGAGCCGTTATGAATTAATCAAAATCTTTCCCGGGTGCGTTAATCCCGGCCGATGAAAAAGCCGTTTTCATGCAAGAAAACCTACTTTCACCATCCTTGTAATAATACAACTTTAACCACATTATTGTCAAGATAATTGTTAACTCTGAACAGTTCGGAAAATTCAACCGTGCAGCCTTTTTGCACTGCATAACCTGTTTCATGACCTATATCAAAAATTTACCTTTCCTCCATGCTTTCAAATAATCATCCGCCGTCTTGAAATCCACCCCCGAATGGATTATTATTGACTCAGCAGCATAAATCAAAAATTATCGATTTCCAGAACTTCAAAAATCCGTACAGAATAAATATCACGCAGGATAAAAAGGGGAAAATATATGACAACAGCAGAATATATTTCACAGGGAAAAGCAAGCCTCGGCCTTGAGCTCGGCTCAACAAGAATAAAGGCAGTCCTCATCTCAGGCAGGGATGACGGCTTCCGTCCGATAGCCTCCGGCAGTTGTGAGTGGGAAAATACCCTCTCAGGCGGCATCTGGACCTATTCTCTCACTGAGGTGTGGCAGGGTCTCAGAGCAGCATTTGCAGACCTTAAGTCGGATGTTGAGCAGAAATATTCCGTAAAGCTCACAAAGCTTGCCTCCATGGGCTTCTCCGCAATGATGCACGGCTACCTCGCCTTTGATAAGAATGACTGTCAGCTCGCAGAGTTCCGTACATGGCGAAACACCATAACCGAAGAAGCCGCAGCAAAGCTGACTGAAAGATTTAATTTCAATATCCCCCAGCGCTGGAGCATCGCCCACCTCTATCAGGCTATGCTGAATAAGGAGGAGCATGTAAAGGACATCTCTTTCCTCACTACTCTTGCCGGCTATGTTCACTGGAAGCTTACCGGAGTAAAGTGCCTTGGCATCGGAGATGCATCCGGAATGTTCCCCATAGATTCATCATCAAACTGTTACGATAAAGCAATGCTTGCGGATTTTGACAGCATAATAAGCGGGAGCGGATATTCATTCACCCTCGAGGGTATCCTTCCGGAGATTCTCTCCGCAGGTGAATTTGCAGGAGTCCTTACCGCCGAGGGAGCAAAGCTTCTCGATGAAAGCGGCGAGCTTGAGCCGGGTGTTCCTGTCGCTCCTCCCGAGGGCGATGCAGGCACCGGAATGGCCGCCACAAACAGTGTCAGAGTGAGAACAGGAAATATCTCAGCCGGTACCTCCGTATTCTCAATGGCAGTCCTTGAGAAGCCTCTCAAAAAGGTTCATACCGAGCTTGATATGGTAACCACTCCTACAGGAAGCCCCGTCGCGATGGTTCACTGCAATAACTGTACCTCCGACATCAACGCATGGGCAAGAATGCTCGTCAGCGCATCCGAAAGATTCGGCTTCAGGCTTGACTACTATAAGGCCCTCGAGGCTATCTTCTCCGCCGCTCTCGACGGCGCAAAGGACTGCTCAGGCGTTATGAGCATAAACTACTTCTCCGGCGAGCCCGTCACAGGCCTCTCCGAGGGCAGACCGATGCTCATCAGAACCCCCGATGCCGATTTCAGCTTTGAGAATCTCTCAAGGTCGCTTCTCTATTCAGCATGCGCGGCTCTCAAGATAGGCAACGATATCCTGAGCGGAGAAGAGGGAGTCACTCTCGATAAGCTCTATGGACACGGCGGCTTCTTCAAGGCAGAGGGAGTGGGGCAGAGGATAATGGCAGCAGCTCTCAGAACTCCCGTCTCAGTCATGGAAACAGCAGGCGAGGGAGGACCATGGGGTATGGCCCTGCTCGCATCATACCTTGTTAATAAAGAAAAAGACGAGACCCTCGAGGACTTCCTCGATAATAAAGTCTTTGCATCGTCAAAGGGCTCCTCAGTCGACCCCGATCCAGATGATGTAATCGGCTTTGATAAGTTCATCGAAGTTTATAAGTCATCCCTTGATGCCGAAAAAGCTGCCGTCGCGGCCATACGCTGAATTTTCATACTGCCGAAAAGAGTAAGCTCATAAGATAACAGGAGGCAAACCATGGTATACTTTCCAAGCTGCAATTTCAATGTCGCCAATAAAGAGACCGCCAAAAAGCTCCTTGAATATTTAACTGCGCAGAAGGGCATGAAAAAGGCCGGCTGCTGCCGAACCGATAAAAACGATTACGGCGAAGAAACCGGGCTGTATTTCTGTCAGGCCTGCCGCCAGGTGCTCGAGCCAAAGTATAAGCTTGAAAATCTCTATGTCTATCTTTCCGAGGACAGTGAGTTCCCGTGGCCCGATCACAGTGGCCTCAGCGTAGTGATACAGGACTGCTGGAGAGACCGTCAGCACATGGAGATAATGAGAGCTGTCAGAATAATGCTCACAAAAATGAACATAAGCTTCATCGAAACTTCCGAGAGCTTCGAAAATACCGTGTTCTGCGGAAATCTCCATTTTGAGCCTCATAAGCCGGAGAATATCCGTCTCATGGCCCAGTATCCTTCGATGGAGATATGGCAGATGCCCGAGGATGTCCAGAAGCAGCTCATGCTCGAGCAGGTCGAAAAGCTCGAGGGACAGAAGGTCGTGACCTACTGCAACCGCTGCACAAAGCTCCTCAAAGAAAACGGCGCCGATGTCATTCACATCCTCGACCTTGCATTCAGTTCATAATTTTCGGGAAACACCTCCGAATTTTAACTTCACTGCAGCTATTCAGTCTTATCAAATTAATGAACCTGACGGCTGCTTTGCGTGGAATGAAAAATCCACTGCATTTCACTCACTCCTGAAAATTCTGAATTTTCGGCAGAAGCAGCTGAACAGCTTTACTTCTCTCACAAGTTCACATCATCAGAATGCAGCAGGCTTATAGCTTATGTCTTAAAGCTTACAGGCCTGTATTTCCGAAAAGTCCAAAAGTCCGGTCAGGCAATCACCCGACCGGACTTTCAAATTTCACATCATTTTTCTTAAATGTTTATCACACCATAAGCCTATGCAGCAGTCCACCTCCCGAAAAATTCATACATCCAACTCATGTATGAAACCTCGAATAAAGCCCCGGCTGCATTTTCCATGATAAACTTACGTAATAAACTTACGTAATAAACGGAAGTCCGTTAATTCTTGTTCCCCAGTCATAAACCTCAAAGTGAAGATGTGGGCCCGTTGAGTTTCCTGTGCTTCCCACATATCCTATGACCTGACCCTGCACAACATAGTCGCCTGCCGAAACAGCCATTACACTCATATGAGCGTATCTTGTGCAGTATTCATCATTGTGGTAGATAAGCACATTGTTTCCCCATGACCAGTGGTATTCTGCGCTTATTACGGTTCCCGAGCATGCGGCAACTATCGGTGTTCCGTAAGGAGCTCCTATGTCAACTCCGCCGTGTCCGTTGTTTCCAAAGTACTGGGTAATGTAGTTGGTTCCGTATCCCGGAAGCGGCCAGATGCAGCTGAAGTAAACCGAGCTCGTGTCAGATGAACTCGTGTCAGATGAACTCGAGCCCGAATCCGAGCTGCTCTCCGACTCAGAAGATGAACTGTCACTCTCGGGAGCATCATATACATCTATCTCGCTGTTGTTCTGCGCAGCAGCCTCAGCGGCAGCCTCAGCCTCGGCGGCTGCCCTTGCAGCTGCCTCCTCGGCTTCCTTCTGTCTCTGAGCCTCTATCAGCGCCTCATATTTTGCCTGAAGCTCTGCATCCTCAACTTCATTTTCATATATGCTGTCGGATATGTCGCCCTCCTGGCTCTGCAGCTCGGCAATGACAGCCTCATTTTCCTCATAAAGTTCCTGAAGCTCTTCCTGATCCGATTCAAGGCCCTTCTTCAGCTCTGCAAGCTCTTCCTTCTGCGCCTTGAGCTCTTCCTTGTCGTCCTTTGTCCTGTCGACATATTCCGTAATCTTGTCGCACAGAGCCTTGTCATGCTGAGTGACAGCCTGTATGGTCTCGGTCTTCATCGAGAAATCATAAAGGCTCGTAGCATTGAGAAGTATCTCAAGCGTTCCCACATCGCCCGTCTCATAGAGGGCGCGTATCCTTGTCTTGAGAAGCTCGAAGGTGTCCGCATATTCCTCGTCAGCTTCCTCAAGCTTTTCCTCAAGCTCCGCAATGCTTGTGTTAAGCGTCTCTATTCCCGTGAGTGCCGAGTCAATCTTGTCCTCAAGCACCGATATTTTCTCACTCAGCGTGTCGCTGTATTCCTGTGCGTCAGCCTCTTCAGACTGAAGTGATTCCAGCTGCTCCTCAAGCTCTGCGTTCTCGGCCGCAAGCTCAGCCTGCCTTGACTGTATCTCTTCCACCGTGTCAGCTGTTATCCTCACAGTCGGTGTGCATGTCACCAGTACCGCCGCAGCCATCATCAGGCTCATGAGCCTCATTCCTGCAGCTGTTTTTCTTAATCTCATTTTTTCCATCTTTCTTCCATATCTTTTGTCAGAAGCCTTCCGTCTTTCCGCTATGAAACTTCGTTAAACTTCGTAACTCTTCATGCAGCTCCGTGGAACTCAGTTAAACTCCATTAAGCTTCGTAAATCCTGTAACTTCGTATAATATCAGAATTCAGTATTTTCTTCTCAATTATGCCCTGTAATTATAACACAATCACTTTTAAGTGTCCAACAATCGGGCCTTTATTTGCAATTATTTTGCCTGTGTGAATTTTCTGTGTATCTTTGTTTTCCTAATTACTCACCCTGTAAATTCCGCTAAATACTTCCCCACATGTTTACAATCAAGCCCCTCCTGTGCTATAATGTTAAACGCTTAATAATCAATACGATGTAATTTCATATGTCAACCGAAACTCAGATTCGGGCAAAGTCATCCGCAATGGACCTGACAAACGGACCCGTTGCCCGCACACTTTTCATGTTTTCGCTCCCTTTCATGCTCAGCACGCTCCTTCAGACCTTATATTCAACCGTTGATACCATAGTTGTCGGCCAGTATTTAGGTTCTGCCGGACTGTCGGGTGTTTCCAACGGCTCCCAGCTCATGCAGATGATATATATGTTCTGCATCGGCTTTGCAAATGCCAGTCAGGTGCTCATCGCCCAGTATACAGGAGCCAAGCTTTCCGACCGCGTGCAGAAAGTCATCGGAACCCTTTTCTACTTTACCATCTTCCTCACTTTGTTTATCGGTGTAATCTGCCTTATATTTGCAGGCACCTTTGTCCGCTGGCTTGATACCCCCGAGGAGGCCTTCAGCTATGCCGAGAGCTATATCATGATTTGCGGCGGCGGTCTTATCTTCACCGGCTTCTATAATATGTTCTCAGCCATACTCAGAGGAGTAGGCGACAGCCGTCATCCACTCATATTTGTCGTTATAGCCTCATGCATCAATCTTGTCCTCGATGTCGTCTTTATCGCATTGTTCCGCTGGGGAGTTGCCGGCGCGGCATGGGCAACCATAATCGGCCAGGCCTGCTCGGTTGTGTTCAGCTTTGTCTATCTCACAAAGCACAGCGATAAGGTCGGCCTCGAGTTTGTGGTCACAAAGCTCCGCTTTAGCGCTGAGACCTGCGTCTCCATGCTCAAGATAGGCATCCCCATGGCAATCCAGAGCTGCGCAATCTCGCTGAGCTTCCTCTTTGTCGGTCATCAGGTAAACGGCCTCGGAGTCAATGTCTCCGCCGCGTTCGGTGTGGCATCCAAGGTCAGAAATATCCCAGGTATCCTTACCCAGGGACTTTCACTCGGCTGCTCAAGCATGGATGGCCAGAATCTCGGCGCAAGGAAGCTTGACAGAGTCAGCAATACTGTCAAGTGGGGCATAATAATTTCCACCATTATAAATGTAGCCTTCGGAATCGTGTTCCTGGCAATACCCGAGTACTGCTTCAGAATGTTCACCCAGGATGAAGCCGTGCTTGCCTATGCCTCAATGGCAATGCTCACCCTCGTCATCGAGCTTCCCGCAAGGTTTGTCATGCCAAGCTGCAATGCTCTCATCCAGGCTCAGGGCTTTGTCTCGTTCTCCTTCATAACCGCAATGGTGGATGCCTTCATCGGAAGAATTTTCTTCTGCTGGCTCCTCGGTACAGCCATGGGCATGGGAGCTTTCGGCATGTTCCTCGGCTATACCCTCGCAACCTATCTGACTGCGATTCCATGCTTTGTCTACTACATCACAGGTCTCTGGAAGAAGCGTGAAGCTAAAAAATCCCTCACAAAAGCCTGATTTCACAGTTTTCCGTTTTTTCTCATCGCGTTCACAAAACATTTAAATTTTCAACAAACTTATTTCATATTTACAAATTATAATTCAGCCATAAACTTCAAAGAGTACTTCAAACGGAAGTATATAAGGTGTGAGTTGTATCCGGCAAGTGGCACAGTGAATTCCAGAAGGACTTCACTCGGGCCGGAGAGCTATAGCTTGACTGATAACTTTAGTAACTTTGAATTTTATGTACTTACTGTGCGCGGCGCGTATATCCCCCTCACGTGCCGCGGCAGACCAATAATTCCGTCAGAATCGCTGACACCTTAAATCAGATTATGACGTTTTCATATATTTCAATTTACCAATTCACCCAATTTTACCCCTCAATAAAAGAACAGCCCCCGGTTTAAAAGCCGAGGGCGTTCTTTTTTTGTTTTCGCAGTACCATAGAGAGCTTGACCATCCGGCGCCAGCTCTGCATAATATCCGAATATTTCCGCACTTTTTTCCAAAAGCAAAAAAGCCTGTATGAGCATCCGCAATATCAGCGGAGCACCTCATACAGGCTTTATACAATTGTTCAGTTGTTCGGTCGTGCAGCTGTGCATATGAACAGCTGTTCATCTGCTCAGCTCTGCCGTCCTGCAGTTTTTTAATCAGCCATCTGGCCACCGAACTTCTCCGAATCGGCAAAGAGTGCTTTACTTCAGCGCCTCTATCGATTCCTTTATCATCGCAATCTGCTTTGTAAGCTTCTCGCCGTTTGCCCTTACTCCCGCAACGACATTCTCAGGAGCCTTGCTCATGAACTTCTCGTTGTTCAGCTTTGCGTTCACCGTGTCAAGCTGCTTCTGAGCGTTCTCAAGCTCCTTGTTAAGTCTCCTGAGCTCTGCCTCAAAGTCAACAAGCTCGTTCATCGGTATGTAAGCCTTGCATGCGTTTGTGACAACAGTTACCGCTCCGTCAACGCTGAAGCTCTCTCCTGTCTCGCAGCCCGATGCATAAGCAAGACGCATGACTGCGCTCTTCTCAGTGTCGAAAGCGTAAGGCTCCTTTGTCTCAATATAGATGTGAGCCTTCTTTGAAGGAGGAACATTCATGTCCGCTCTTCTTGCTCTTACCGCCCTGATGAGATCCATCACCTTTTCCATCTCCGCAGTCTCTGCTGCAAAGTCAAGAGCAGGGTCATACTCAGGCCACTTTGCTATGACAAGAGCCTCTCCCTCGTGAGGAAGTGTCTGCCATATCTCCTCTGTGATGTAAGGCATGAACGGGTGCAGAAGCTTGAGAGTTGAGCTCATCACGAAGGTCAGTACCTGTCTTGCGGAAGCTGCGCTTTCAGCGTCCTCGCCATTCATTCTGATCTTTGCAAGCTCAATGTACCAGTCGCAGAAATCATCCCACAGGAAGTCGTAAAGCTTGCTTACAGCAATGCCAAGCTCAAACTTCTCGAGATTCTCTGTAACCTCCTTAGCCACATTGTTGAACTTTGTGACTATCCACTTGTCCTCAAGATAAAGCTTCTGAGGTATCTCGCACTTTACATCCTTTCCGTCAATGTTCATCAGTATGAATCTTGCGGCATTCCAGATCTTGTTTGCGAAGTTTCTCGAAGCGTTTACCCTCTCATCAGAGTAGCGGATGTCATTTCCCGGGCTGTTGCCTGTCACGAGAGTGAATCTCAGCGCGTCAGCTCCGTACTTTGCAATCTCCTCAAGCGGATCTATTCCGTTGCCGAGAGACTTTGACATCTTTCTGCCCTGAGCGTCACGAACAAGTCCGTGGAAGAATACAGTCTTGAATGGTATCTCTCCCATGTGCTCTATTCCGGAGAATATCATTCTTGCGACCCAGAAGAATATTATGTCATAACCTGTGACAAGAGTGCTTGTAGGATAGAAATATTTAAGTTCTTCCGTGTTGTCCGGCCAGCCGAGTGTTGAGAACGGCCAGAGGGCAGAGGAGAACCAGGTGTCGAGGGTGTCTTCATCCTGCTTAAGCTTTTCGCTTCCGCACTTCGGGCATGCGCACGGAGTTTCCTCGCTGACGATAACCTCGCCGCAGTCTGAGCAGTACCATGCGGGAATCCTGTGTCCCCACCAGAGCTGACGGGAAATGCACCAGTCCTTGATGTTCTCCATCCAGTTGTAGTATGTCTTGTTCATCCTGTCAGGGATAAATCTTATGTCGCCGTCCCTTACGGCTGCGATGGCAGGCTTTGCGAGAGGCTCCATCTTTACGAACCACTGAGTTGAAACTCTCGGCTCAACCACAGTGCCGCAGCGGTAGCATGTGCCGACATTGTGCTTAATAGGCTCTATCTTGATGAGAAGACCGAGCCTGTCAAGCTCCTCAACAACTGCCTTTCTGCAGTCGGCGCTTGTCCAGCCGTTGTATTTTCCGGCATTCTCGTTCATGCTTCCGTCATCATTCATTACATTGATGACCTGAAGGTTGTGTCTTAATCCGACCTCGAAGTCGTTCGGGTCATGAGCAGGTGTGATCTTGACTACGCCTGTTCCGAAGTCCATCTCAACATATTCGTCAGCGATGACCGGTATCTCCTTGTTGACTATCGGGAGAATTACATTCTTTCCGACGAGAGCCTTGTATCTCTCATCATCCGGATGAACCGCCACAGCCGTATCACCGAGCATTGTCTCAGGTCTTGTTGTAGCAAGCTCAATGTATCCGCTGCCGTCAGCAAGAGGATAGCGCAGATGCCAGAATGAGCCTTCCTTCTCCTCAAACTCAACCTCTGCGTCAGATATGGAGGTCTTGCAGTGAGGGCACCAGTTGATTATCCTCTCACCTCTGTAGATAAGGTCCTTGTTGTAGAGGTTTACGAAAACATGCTTAACCGCTTTGCTGCAGCCCTCATCAAGTGTAAATCTTTCTCTCTCCCAGTCGCAGGATGAACCGAGCTTCTTCAGCTGCTCAACTATCCTTCCGCCATACTGCTTCTTCCATGCCCAGGCTCTCTCGAGGAATTTCTCTCTTCCGAGATCCTCTTTTGAGATGCCTTCCTTGCGCATTGCCTCAACTATCTTGGCTTCGGTAGCTATGGAAGCGTGGTCTGTTCCGGGCATCCAGAGAGTTGAGTAGCCCTGCATTCTCTTCCAGCGGATGAGTATGTCCTGAAGAGTGTTGTCAAGAGCGTGTCCCATGTGAAGCTGTCCGGTAATATTCGGAGGCGGGATAACTATCGTGTAGGGTTTCTTCTCCGGGTCAGGCTCGGCGTGAAAATAATTTCCCTTTATCCAGAAATCATAGATTCTGTCCTCGACCTCGCCCGGCTCGTAAGCTTTTGCAAGTTCTTTTGCCATTGATTCTTTTCTTCCTTTCAAAATTTTTGGGTATATGCTGAATTAAAAATTAAAATCCGTTTCCTTTTCCGCGTCCCGAAATATCTTTAAAGCTTTACATCTCATCCGCATCCATGCCCGGAATATTCCGTCCACAGGCTTTCGCATTCACCGCCTTCAGTCAGTAAGCAGATTACATCGCACAGGCAAGGCAGATCAGTGCTTTATGAGTAAAATACAGCCGGAGCATATCCGCGCAATAAAAAACACCGCCCCAAGAAGATTCTTGAGACGGATCAAATTCAAATTCATGCAGCGGTTCATGTAATTTATCTGATTCGCGGTACCACTCAAGTTATAAGCACATAAAGCTTATCACTCTTACAGGCTCAGTCAAGCCCTCGGCCGTCACGCCGCCGTTCGCGGAAAGGGTCTACTGGGGAAAATAAAACTTCCTTTTCTTCCTCTCGGCTGCAGAGCGACAGATAGCGGTTTTCTCCTGCCGGCTCTCACCATCCGCCGGCTCTCTGCGAGGATATTTCCGAATCCCTCTCCGTTTGTCGCCTTTTATTCAGTTCCCGGTAATTCTATCATTTTTGACTTTTAATGTCAACGGTAAAATTCCCTCCGCAGCGTTGTCCGCGGCCGGTTTGTCAGTGGCTGGCAGTCAGTATTCAGTGGTCAGTATTCAGTGTTTAGTTAACAACTGTAGTGTTCAGTGTCCGGCTGTCGGTGAGCCATGCCCGGTGATTGGTTTTCAGTGATATGCTGTCAGTGCTCAGTTTTCTGCTGTCAGCTGTTTTTTAAGGCAGGCAGCCTGCACCCCGACACTGTCATAAAGCCCGCTCTCTGTCAGAAAAGCATCGCTGAAAGAGCAGATTCTACAGGGAGTTAAATACCTGATTTTTTCCTTTCCGTAAAGCTGTTCCATGCTCAATTGTGCAAAAAAACTGCAAAGAATAGGCCCGTAATATTTTAAATTTGCCTGATAAATGATAAGATGTAGCAGTATAAATACATATTTGTGGGGAACTGCGCCTTTTTGCCGCTTTGCCTGCCGGGGAGATTTCCCGCCGGAAAGCCTCCTGCATTTCTTTACAGTCTGTATTTTTAGAGGTTATTTTAGAAAGAAAGCTAAAAATGATTTTTCACGAAAGCGGCAGAATTAACCGTTTTTTATGTATGCTTCTGGCTCTTGCCGTCATCTTTCCGGTGTTTGTCACACCGACGGTAAAAGCCGAGGAATCCTCAGGGCAGAAGCTTGTGGCAATTACCTTTGATGACGGCCCGGGACTTTATACCTCCGACCTCATCGACAGACTCGATGAAAGAGGTGTCAAAGCCACCTTCTTCATGGTCGGACAGAATGCCGAAGCTTACCCCGATGTGGTGAAGAAAGCAGTTGCCTCAGGCCATGAGATAGGGAATCACAGCTATGACCACCCGCTTCTCACCGACTACGATTACGATTATATAGCAGATCAGATAGATACCACCAACCGCATACTCAAGCAGGCCGATGGAAAAGATATCCATCTTCTCAGACCTCCTTACGGCGAATTTAACGATGATGTCGCAGCCTGCGCAGGCTCCCCTATGATCTACTGGTCAGTGGATACCGAAGACTGGAAAACCCTCGATGCCGATGCAGTCTATACCGCCATAATGGACGGAGTCTACAACGGCGCGATAATCCTTCTCCACGATATCTACGAGACCACCTGCGACGGCGCCATCATGGCGATAGATGAGCTCAAGGCAGAGGGCTGGGAGTTCTGCACCGTGTCCGAGCTTTTCGAGCGCGAGGGAATAGAGATAAATGACGGAGTCATGTACTATAACGCTTCACCTGAAAAAACCGCCCACATTTACGGCGAGATTGACGATGCCGATGTCTATCCCGAGCAAAGCCCGGAGGCCGAGGAGGAAGAGGAGATAATAATTTCCGATGTCACCCTTTCTGATGATGTCCTTCTCTATTCCGATACCGAATCCCTTTCAGCTCAGTGCGTGGTATCATCGGGATCCGTAATTCACATTTATGATACCTACAGCGGTGATTATACAAAAGTTTCCACCGACTGGGGAACAACAGGTTATGTCCCCGATACCGTCCTGAATTCCATGTCATCAGACGAAGAAGACCCCGGAGTCGATGCTTCAAGCGCAGATTTTTCACTTGGCACCGTTAAGGTCACATCAGGAGTCTGCAGACTCTGCTCGGATGTCACCCTCAGAGATGTGATAAACATAATTCCCGGAAACTGCGAAGTGACCGTCATCCCTTATAATGATGATGTTTCCGCCGTCAGACTGTCAGACGGTACCGCAGGATTTGTCTCCTCGGATCAGCTTCAGGATTACTTCGTGTCACCTGTAAAGAGTGTTATACTCAACTATTCCGATACCGGCTTCCTTGTTACAGATGTAAACCTGCGTACAGCACCTTCATCGGATGCATCCATCATGGGCGTCATCACCTACGGAGCCGTGGTCGATATTGTCGGCAGGGAAGGGATGTGGCTTCTCATCAGCTATGCAGGCTATACAGGTTATGTCCGTGATTATACCGTCAGCCGCAGCGATTCAAGCTGCTATGTCAAGGCCGGCATAACCGAGAAAACAACCCTCTACAGCTCCGAAGGAGCAGGGAAGATAGGCACCGTGAAAACCGGCACCGTCTATATCCTCTCTGAGCCTCATGAATATGCTCTCATTCTCACATCCTCGGGCAGTGTCGGCTATGTCGAGTCCTCCTGCCTTGAGTACTGATTGCTTCTGTAGATCAACTTCAAAAACCGTCTTAACAATCTTCCGCCCGGTCCTGTACTGATAAAGCCTGCTGCATTTCTGCAGAGCTTCAGTCCGAAAAATACCCGGGTGAAACGGAAATTGAAAGGATAATTAGATATGACTGATTCAATAAAAACAAAATCGAAAGGACTTGGGAAGCGTTTCCTGAAACGCCTCTCAGCGTTCTTCCTTGCAGCCGTCATCGGAACTGCCTGTATGGCCGTCCCAGAGGTTTCAATCGAAGCCGAGGCTGCGACAAGCTCAAAAACCGCGATAGACCTCGCGGAGTTCGGCCTCAAGGCCTATGCCGACGGCTGGCAGTATGTATACGGCGCATGGGGACAGCTCAATTCCGCCGGTCAGAGAACCTCCGACTGCTCGGGCCTCATTTATGCCTATCTCTGCTGGAGCACCTCGGCAAACGGCCCGGTAGCCAACTACAGCTGGCCGCGAGGAGCCCAGGCTCAGTATAATGCCTGCACCCTGACCGGCTCCATCAATACCCTCCCGAGAACCCATGGCCTTCTCCTGTTCTTCCCGAACTGTGACCATGTAGGTATCTACTGCGGAAACGGCATGGCAGTCGATAATTCAAGCTCCTCTGTAAATATGGTCTATAAGGCAGTTGCCGGCAGAGGCTGGGTCGCCTGGGGAAAGCTTTCCAATATCCAGTACCCGAATAACGGCTGGTTCAAGTTCAACGGCAATGTCTACTATTATGTTGACGGCGAGTATGTCATCAACTGCACCAAGGTAATTGACGGCGTCACATATACCTTCAATTCAGCAGGTATCCCGTCTCCTACTCCGACAGGCTATACCACCGGAGACTATATCGTCAACGATGACGGTTCTCTCCCCGAGGAAGATGATAACTGTTCCCTCACATACTATACAACCGCCACATCAGGCCTTAATGTCAGAAGCTCTCCGAGCACATCTGGAAGCGTCGTAAAGGTCCTCGACTACGGCACAAAGATAACAGTAGTTAATAATTCCAACTCAAGCTGGTATAAGGTCAAGATTTCGAGTACCGTCAGCGGCTACGTCAGTACCTCTTATATTTCAACGACAAACCCGAATGCGTCGGCCACAGCGACTCCGACAGCCTCGGCAAGCCCGACCGCTTCACCTACAGCAACACCTGCAGCCGTGAGCTCAGATACCGCAACCGTCAATGTGGATGACCTCACCCTGAGGGCAACGGCAAATTACGGCTCAATCCTCGGATTCCTTTCCAAGGGAACGACCCTCACCGTCCTCGATACCTCGGATTCCTCATGGACCAAGGTAAAGACCTCGACAGGTGTCACAGGTTACGTCTATACTTCATACATAACCATAAACAGTTCATCATCAGGCAGCAGCAGTAGCAGCAGCGACGGCGATATTGATATCGTGCCGACAGTTACCGCAACTCCGGTGCCTTCAAATACCTCAGTCACCGCTTATGTGGCAAAAACAACCAAAAAGGTCTATCTTTACAGTGAGCCAAGTACATCTTCCACCAAGATAACCTCTGTCAGCAAATCGTCAAAGGTTACCGTAAAGGCAAAGAACGGCAGCTTCTATTATGTCGTCACTAGCGGCGGCAAGAAGGGCTATATCAAGAAGTCCTATCTCAGCAAGGTTGCAACCGTCAAGGGTACAACAACCACAAAGATAAATATCTACGCCACCCGCTCAACAAGCGGCACCGTAAAGGGTACAATATCAAAGTCGAAAAAGCTTCTTATCATCGACTATACCTCCAAGTCAGGCTGGCTCAAGATTGCGTCAACCTCCGGCATACAGGGATATGTCAGGTCGAAGTATGTCAAGGTAAGCCTGAAGGCGAAGGTTTCCTGCGGAACCGGCTCAGTGCTCAATGTGCGTAAATCCGCATCCTCATCCGGCACAGTTCTCAAGACTGTCCCTAATGCCACGGAAGTCACCATAATCAAGTTCACCAATACAAGCTTCTATTATGTCAAGCTTCCCGACGGCACCTACGGATATGTCAGCTGCAAGTATCTCACTATCTCCTGATATTTCAGCAGCTGTTTAGCCGGGCGGTCATATAATCATACATTCCCGTAAGTAATTACGCTATTAAAGTTTAAGCCGACCATCGTTTCGATATATTTCAGATTTTCACCAGTCAGTCATATTCAGTAAAAAAGACCTGTGGTTCAGTCCTCAGGTCTTTTCTGTCGTTATTGCTATTGCTGACATCAGCTGCTTTCAAGCCTATTTGCTTTTAGGCTTATTGCTTTTAAGCTTCTTTGCTTCTAAGCTTCTTTGCTTCTAAGCTTCTCAGGCAGCTGAGAAACTATCACAGCCGTAAATACAAGCGCGCAGCCGCTTATTTCTCTTGCGCTCAGCGCCTGACCGAGTATTATCCAGCCGAAAACCGCCGAGAATACCGACTCAAGGCTCATCACAAGCGATGCAACAGTCGGCTGAGTGTATCTTTGTCCTATTATCTGCAGAGTGTAGGCAACACCGCTTGACATCACTCCGCAGTAAAGTATCGGTATCCACGCATCAATAATCGTCCCGAATTCAGGCTTCTCAAGTACCGCCGTGAATATCAGCGATAATATCCCGCATACAAAAAACTGCACACAGCTAATCTTTACCGGGTCAGCCATGTTTCCGTATCTGTCGCATACAAGTATGTGAAAGGAGTAAAGCACCGAGCAGGCAAGCAGCCACCATATTCCTTCGCTTATCCTGAATCCGTCCTTTACACTGAGAAGATATGCACCGATGAGAGCCACCGCAACGGCTCCCCAAATCTTAATTCCGGCCTTCCTGCCCATGAATATTCCAAGCACAGGCACAATCACTATGTAAAGAGCCGTCATAAAGCCCGCTTCTCCGGCGGTTGTGTACTGAATTCCTATCTGCTGGCATGCGCTTGCCGCGAAGAGAAAGACTCCGCACAGCGCCCCGCCTTTCAGCCAAAGGTAATTCCCGTCAGCTGCTATCCGTGCGGCTTCCTTTTTCTTTCCGCCCCTGCTCATGACCGCTATCAGCGGGATAAGCACAATGCCTCCCACAAAGGACCTTGCGGTCAGAAAAGTAAACGGCCCTATATAATCCATTCCCACACTCTGCGCAACGAAAGCCGCACCCCATATCAGTGCGGTTATCGTCAGCAGCGCAGGTCCCTTTATCCTTTTTATCATCTCTCTGTATCTGTTTTCCTTTACTTGTCTTTATTTTTGCTTCAGTAACTCAGAATGTCCTGAACTCTGTTCTATATCTTGCTGAAAGCTCTTCAACCCGAGCAATCCGCAATCGCTTAACCATAAAGCCGCAGCCTGCAGATATGCGTTCTTGTCTTACCGCGCCTATTTTAAATCATCATAATCTCATTTGCAACAAACAAATCATTGTAAAGCCATGCCCAAATATGTTATACTGCAGATAGCATAACCATATAAAGTTAATCTCAAAACAAATCGGAGAAACCGCCCATGAACATCACAAAGCTTTTCAACCTTCTTTTCCGCATAGCCGTCCTCGCCACCTTTGTTTTTGTTGTCATAAATCTTGTCACCGCACAGCCAATCTACAGGAGCATGTCATCCAACCTTACCGAAGATAACGTCGAGGAGATACTCATAAATTCCGTCCCGACCTATGCCGATAAGATAACATCTCTCGCAAGCTCCTCAGGCATCCTCGGCATAATATCGCTTGTGACCTTTGTCCTGTCGCTCATTGCAGTAAGGACAAGCAGCACAGGAGCCTATGTAGTCCGCAATATAGCCCTTTTCATAAACCTCGCCGCAGCCTTTTTCTCCTATATGTTCTTCACGGCAGCCAAAATATGCTGTGATATCGTCAATGGAACAGAGGTTGCCGGAGCGTCCGACCTCGTCGAAACGCTCCGAAAGGGCTTTGAAAATGTCTCGGACCCTACGAGCTATACCGCAGCTGTCGCATCCTTCATCGGCTGGGCACTGCTTGCAGTGATGGCAGCCATCGTCATCGTCATCCTCGGTACCAGCATAGTCTCTCTCATCCGCATGCGCAGAGAAAACGAGGAGTCCTGATTTTTAAGTCTGCAAACTCAATAAAGCAGGCTGCTTCAAAATCGTGTATTGAACTTTTGAGTAATGGCTGCTGCAGTAATTTTCCTGCTTCTTTGAAAGAGATTAGTCCTGGGTGCCAATAAACTTAAGCACAAAAAGTGCCGCTCATTAAATTACAGCTAAAAAAAGAGTCACTGTGACAAATTCTTCATTGCCATAGTGACCTTTTTATTTGTTCAGTATTTTATCTTAACCCCAGGAAGCCACAGTCTGCACCGGCAGCGGAACTCCATCCCGCATCAAAGCATAAATGTGAGAATATGCAGTTGAGGCATCTATATCGGGATTAGAGGGTTTTTTGATAACCTGCTTTGTCTCAGAATCAATTACAAGCTGAAAGAATTCGCCATCTTTTGAACCTTTATGGCAATTTAGTGTAATATACCCTCCATCCTGCAAAACATCAATGTAAACCATTATTTTCGCTCCTTCTCATAAACACAAATCCCAGTTGTCACGCTCTTTGTGATAAGATATTCCTCCGCTGATAATATCACCTTTGCCAAGCCGTGAATTTTTTTCGTGCTGCAATCTACCATAGAATTCATTGGTAGCTCTGGGATAATCATACTCAATGCAGGTTCTTTCGTGCGCCTCGGCCTGGCTTATTCCCCTGGTTATCAAATCCATTTCCATCAATTCATGAGGTATAAGTAATTTATCGTGAGGCTGAATATACTCCTGCATATCGGCTTCAACCCTCAAAATAAATATAGCAAATATTGCAAACAGTGTCAATTATTATACTCTTGTTAAATATCAGTTCACCCATCAAAATATCATCAAAATATTACTTGCAGGCAGTTTTAAGCATTTCATTAGCGAAGTATTCAAGCTTCCAAAAACAGCAGAAAAGTCATTCATCCGGCTTTTCTGCTGTTTCATTTTGTCAGCCCCCGTTTTCCATCGTCAGAACCCTTTTCTTCATAAGCGACCTTATCCTCAGCATGCCGAAAATCATCGCCGGTATTTCAGATATCCAGAAAGCATACCATACAGTGCCGATTCCGCCGGTTTTTGCAAGTATCCATACGCACGGTATGAGCGGAATGAACTGCCTGATGACAGCTCCGGCCATGTTGGTTATTCCATCCTGAAGACCCGAAGCACAGTAACCCGATATGGTAGTCACAGAAGCGAGAATAAATGTCGGGGCAATTATTCTCAGCGCAGGTACGCCAACCTTCAGCATCGCATCCGATGCAGCGAAGATTCCGAGAAGCTGTTCAGGAAGAATCATAAATGCCGCAGTCCCGATAAGCGCAATCACAGCAGCCGCGGGATATGTAAGCTTCATTGCCTTCTTTATCCTGTCAGGATTTTTGGCGCCATAATTGTATCCGATTATCGGAATATCCGCCTGCCCGAGGCCGTTCATAGGCATGAAGAGGAAGGACTGCAGCTTGTAGTAAACTCCGAAGAATGCCACAGCTGTCGTTGAAAACGGCTGAAGTATCGCATTGACGCAGGTCACCATCATGCTCTGCATCGCCTGAGTGATTATCGTGGGGAAGCCTACCCTGTAAATTCCCTTTATGTAAGCGGCGTTAAATCTGAAGCTTCTGAATGAAACCTTCACATCCCTGTTGAAAAATCTCTGAAGTATAAAGCCGACACACATGCTTACCCACTGACCGATAACAGTGGCAATAGCAGCTCCCTTAACTCCCATGGCAGGACAGCCCAGCTGTCCGAAGATCATTATCGGGTCAAGTACTATATTTGTGACTGCTCCGCAAATCAGTATCACCATGCTGAGCACTGTCCTTCCCGTGGCCTGCATAAGCCTCTGATACATCATGCTTACCATGTTTCCTATAGAAAATACCATGCATATCCACAGATATTCACCGCATTCCTCAGCAATATTGCCGTCAGAAGCAAAGACGGCAGCTATTGATTTCGAGAATAACAGCCCGATAACCATAAATACAATTCCGCTTATCACCGACAGCGCTGCGCCTGTTGCCGCTATCATGTTTGCTTCATCCTTCTTTTTTGCTCCAAGCGCCTTAGAGAGCACTGCGTTAAGACCAACCGCAGTTCCCACTCCTACAGCTATCATCAGCATCTGAACAGGATAAGCAAATGATGTCGCCGCAAGCGCGTCCTCACTCAGCCTCGATATGAAAGCGCTGTCCACTATGTTGTAAAGTGACTGTATCAGCAGCGAAAGCATCATCGGAATGCTCATCTCTGTGATAAGCCTTCCCATCGCCATCGATTCCATCTTGTTCCTTCTGTCCATAAAGACCTCCAAAAAATAAAAAAGCGCCAAATCCGCGGGTCTGGCAAACCCTCAGATTTCACGCATTCAGCCGGCCAAAATATTAAATTTCATCGCCATGTCGGATATTCATACCATCAGGCACTCTGTATCCCTTAAATCATCCACAGAACCGCGTGCCGCATATATCCCCGGGCGAGGCTATTATATCAGAACTCATCCCGCATTTTCAAGCAAAAGATTAAAATCTCAGCAAAATCGTTTCCACTTTTCATTTCCTCATTCCCGATTGAAACAGTCCTTCCATCGTGATATAATCTTAAAGTCCAGCAATAAATTGCCGACAGATATTTGCCGCGGAACACCCGCTTTCAGCAGGGGGGAGGGAAGAAATAAGTGAATCCGAATATGTCTCCGACTCTCCAAGCGCACTATCATCTACCGGGCCTCTTTGAATTTTACGATTTCTATCGTGCATTTCTTCCGCTCTACCGTGACCACCCGGAATACTTTTATTCCTGGTGCGATATTGCCTCCGTCTACGGAGCCCCGGCCGACTGCATATGGGGAGGAGGGCGCACATCATCCTCTTATGAAAGCCCCGGCAGTGTCCTTTCCCTCATGGAAGAATACGGCATCTCGCCCCGACTTACCTTCAGTAATTCGCTCATCCGTGAAGAGCACCTGAGCGATAAGAAGTGTAATCTCGTCTGCGATGAGTTCTCTTCTTCAGATAAAGTCAGAACCGGAATCGTCATCTCTTCCGATGTCCTGCTTGATTTTCTCAGGCAGAAATATCCCGGCTTTTACTTCATCTCGTCAACAACAAAAGTGATAACGAGCTTTTCGGAGCTTGAGCAGGAGCTCAGGCGAAGTGAATTTTCATATGTCGTCCCCGACTTCCGCCTGAATAAAAGATTCCGTGAGCTTTCATCACTCGCCCCCTCATTGAAAGATAAAGCTGAGCTTCTCTGCAATGAGTGCTGCCCCGTGACCTGCAGCGTGCGGAAAGACTGCTATGAGAATGTCAGCCGCAGAATGCTCGGTGAAAGCTGCCTCGAGCATGTATGCCCAAATACAGGAGCATTGAGCGGCTACCGCTTTTCAAAGGCGATGGAAAATCCGTCCTTTATAGGTGTCGATGATATAAAGAATGTCTATCTCCCGATGGGCTTCTCAAATTTCAAGATTGAGGGCCGCTCCCTCGGAAGCGCCGTCCTCCTGGAATTTCTTCTCCATTATCTCACAAAACCCGAATATCATCTCATAGTAAGGGAAGAGATATATCTTGACTCCTCGCTCGATCTCTTCTGATTTCACCGTAATTTAAAAATTCAAAATATCACATATAAAATAATCCGAAAAGCAGGAAAATCAAATGGGACTTCTTCATATCTATACAGGAAACGGCAAGGGAAAGACAACAGCCGCGCTCGGCCTCGCCCTCAGAGCAGCCGGCAGCGGAATGAAGGTCTGCTTCGTTCAGTTCATGAAGGGCGGCGAAACAGGCGAGCTTAATTCCCTGAAGCTCATCCCCTCGGTAACCGTCATGCGCCCTGAAAAATCCTTCGGCTTTTTCTCCTCTCTCAGCGAAACCGAAAAAAATGAGCTTTCTTCCATCCATATGAACCTTCTCAGATCATCCCTTTCGGGAGATTATGATCTCGTAGTCCTCGATGAGTTCAATATCGCTTATCACTATGAGCTGCTGAATAAGAAAGAGGCCTTTTCTCTTGTCACCTCAGCGCTGAAAACCTCAGAAGTAGTCCTTACCGGCAGATGCCCTGCCCCCGAGTTCATGTCAGCCGCCGATTATATCAGCGAAATCGCAGAGGTAAAGCACCCATACAGCCGCGGCATAGAAGCAAGAAAAGGCATAGAATATTAATTTCGCAAATCCAAAATCCACACGGAAAAAGATAAATTAACATCAGGAGGAAGAAGCATATGACAACAATAATAGTCGCAACAGGCAATAAAGACAAAGTCCGTGAGATAAAGGAGATAATGTCCGACCTTGATGTCGAAATACTCACAATGAAGGAGGCAGGAGTCGCCGCAGACCCTGAAGAAAACGGCGGCAGCTTCGAGGAAAATGCCCTCATAAAAGCAAGAGCGGTCGCTGTCCTCACAGATAATATAGTCATCGCCGATGATTCCGGCCTCGAGGTCGATTATATGAATAAAGAGCCGGGCATATATTCCGCAAGATGGCTCGGCCACGATACCTCCTATGATGTCAAGAATCAGGCCATCCTTGATAAACTGGCCGGAGTGCCTAAGGAAAAGCGCACCGCAAGATATGTCGCCGCAGTAGCCGCAGTCCTCCCGGACGCCAGAGAGATCGTTGCCCGCGGAACTATGGAGGGATATATCGGCTGGGAGCCGGAGGGAAATAACGGCTTTGGCTATGACCCGATATTCTATCTTGATGAGTTCGGCCACTCCTCGGCGTTCATCTCACCCGATGAGAAAAATGCCATAAGCCACAGGGGAAAGGCCCTCCGTGAAATCCGCCGCCTTCTGTCCAGCTATATCTAATAACCGCATAACAGCTGCGAATTTTCGCATTCTCATTACTGTATAAAATCTTCTTTACTGCATCTGCGGCAATCATACATATTACCGTCTGCAATAACACAATAGACAACCATCTGCAAAAATATAAGGATAAACAAAACCCGCAGGCAATGCTTTTAAGCAAACCTGCGGGAATTTTATTTTGAGTATTAAATTTCAGAACTGACAAGCTCATCATCCCGACAAGCTTCCCGGCCGACAGGCTTCTTGGCCAACAGCCTTTCCGGACGATAAATTTCTCAGCAGACAGATTTAATCAGCTGTCGGTTTTCTCAGTTTCTTCTGTCTCTGCGGAAGTTGTCTCTTCTCGGTCTGTCGTCTCTTCTTCTCGGAGCGTCAGAGAGTGTGTTCTCCGGAACAGCGCCCTCGAGGTCAATCATGGCGTCACGCCTTGAGAGATTGAGTCTGCCCTTGTCGTCTATCTCAAGAACCTTTACCTTGATGACATCGCCCTCGTTGACAACATCCCTTACATTCTCAGTTCTCTTCACATCGAGTCTTGAGATGTGTACAAGGCCTTCCTTGCCCGGAGCAATCTCAACGAATGCGCCGAAGTCCATGATTCTTGTGACCTTGCCTGCATAGTATGTGCCCGGCTCAGGATCATTGATTATGGTGTTGATGATGTCAATAGCTCTCTGGCAGTTCTCAAGGCTGATTCCGTTTACAAAGCAGCTTCCGTCATCATCGATGTTGATTTCAACATCGCACTCAGCTGTGATCTTCTGGATAACCTTTCCGCCTGTGCCGATAACCTCACGGATCTTGTCAACCGGAATAGTTGTTGAGAGCATCTTAGGAGCATAAGGAGAAAGCTCAGGTCTTACCTCAGGAATAGCCTTCAGCATTATCTCATCGAGGATGTAGTTTCTTGCCTTGTGTGTCTTCTCAAATGCCTGCTTGATGATAGCCGGTGTGAGACCGTCGATCTTGAGGTCCATCTGAATTGCTGTGATACCCTTGTGAGTACCTGCAACCTTGAAGTCCATGTCGCCGAAGAAGTCCTCGAGACCCTGGATGTCAACCATTGTATCCCACTCATCACCCTCTGTGATAAGTCCGCAGCTGATACCTGCTACAGGAGCCTTTATAGGAACGCCTGCTGCCATAAGGGCAAGAGTTGAACCGCAGATAGATCCCTGAGATGTTGAGCCGTTTGATGAGAGAACCTCAGATACAAGTCTTATTGTGTACGGGAACTCCTCAACTGACGGGATAACCGGAACAAGTGCTCTCTCAGCAAGAGCGCCGTGGCCAATTTCTCTTCTTCCCGGTCCTCTTGAAGGCTTTGTCTCGCCTACAGAGTAGCTTGGGAAGTTGTAGTGGTGGATGTATCTCTTGCTCTCCTCGTCATCAATGCCGTCGAAGAGCTGATTGTCTCTGATTGAGCCGAGTGTGCAGACGGTAAGAACCTGTGTCTGACCTCTTGTGAACATACCGGAGCCGTGTACTCTCGGGAGAAGGTCAACCTCAGCTGCCAGCGGACGGATGTCATCCATTCCTCTGCCGTCGACTCTCTTCTTCTCGTCAAGGAGCCATCTTCTTACAACGAACTTCTGTGTCTTGTAGAGGCACTCGTCAATCTTTGCTTCCTGCTCAGGATAGATTTCATCGAACTTCTCGTGAACCTTCTCATATACAGGCTTGAGTCTCTCATCACGGACAAGCTTGTCATCTGTGTCAAGAGCATACTTGATGTCCTCGATTGAGAACTCCTTGATAGCCTCGAACATGTCGTGGTCAGGCTCGTTGGACGGATACTCAAACTTTGCCTTGCCTATCTCAGCCTGGATTCCCTTGATGAACTCGATGATCTTCTGGTTAGCTTCATGACCGAACATGATGCCTGCGAGCATGTCCTCATCGCTTATCTCGTTTGCGCCGGCCTCGATCATTGCGATTTTCTTGTCTGTGGAAGCGACAGTCACAGCCATCTCGCTTATCTTTCTCTGCTCCTGTGTCGGGTTGATGACGAACTCGCCGTTAACTCTTCCTACAGAAACGCCGGAGATAGGTCCGTTCCACGGAATATCGGAGATTGAGAGGGCAACGGATGTACCGACCATGGAAGCAATCTCAGGTGAGCAGTCATGGTCAACCGACATGACTGTGCATACGATGGAAACATCGTTTCTCATGTCCTTCGGGAAGAGCGGTCTTATCGGTCTGTCTATCATTCTGCAGACGAGGATAGCCTTGTCTGTGGGTCTGCCTTCTCTCTTGGTGTAGGAGCCGGGGATCTTTCCTACAGAGTAAAGCTTTTCTTCAAAGTCAACTGAGAGAGGGAAGAAGTCAACGCCTTCTCTCGGCTTGGGAGCTGCTGTTGCAGCTACATGAACTGTTGTGTCGCCATAGCGAACGAGGCACTCGCCGTTTGCAAGCTGTGCCATTTTGCCGGTCTCAATTATAAGCGGTCTGCCGGCAAACTCTGTTTCGAATTTTCTGAAATTCTCAAACATATCTTTTTTCCTTTCATAAATATATATGATATCTTTCAGCACCGCCGTTTAACAATAAAACCGGAGCTTACTTTCTCCTGCGCTTTATCCCCGTCTAAGTGATTAACTCAAATGGAGAGAAGTCCCGATTAAGCCCTCGTTTTAGTGCTAAACAGCCGATGCGTGCGGATTCCGATTCTGCAAGGTTTCCCTCACATAATCCATATCATTATATCAGTATTGCCGTAAAATTCAAGAGTTATTTTCTGCAACACTTCTGCAACACTTTCTGCATTATAATCTTCTCATAGCTTAAACATCAGTATCCTGACTGACATAAAAACAGCATAATTTCATAAAACAGGAATTTCATCATACAGGGGGAAAATAAATATGACATCTTCAATCATCAGAAAGAATATAAAGAGAGCAGATGACAAGCTTCTTTCATCAGTTGCGGGCGGAGCCAGAACAGAGTATGGCTGGGAGAGAGGAAACGAGAAGTATTACTATAATGTAGGTGATGTAGTAGAGGTTTACACAACTCCAAAGATTTACCTTACTACTGTCCGCGGCGTCATAGTCGAGCGCCGCTGGAGTGACTTTGAAACCTGCGGTGAATATAAGATAGAGTATCTTGAAGACCACTGGTATTCATTTTTTCTCCCGGACTGGGTAAATGCTTTAAGAATAGAGAGCCTCGTAAGCAGGTAAGCTGCTGAACTGCTGAACAGCTGAACTCTTAAACCGAAAATCCGAAAATTTTCAGGCTGATAAATTGACTTTACCTCCCTTAAAAAAGGCTCTCCGTCTTTTTTAAGGGATTTTTATTTTTCTCTCCGCAAAACAATATCTTAATTTCTCTCTTATAGAGTTACGTATTTGCGCAGTTACGCAGTTACGCAGTTACACAGTTACGCAGTTACACAGCTTTTCATTTTTCTGTTTACGGCTTTCAAAATTCTTAAAATAATGGGCCAATCGTTTCTCAGCGCTCAGATTTCGCCGTTTTCCTAATCATCAAAACTCCTGAGCCATAGTTGCAGCTTCAGAATTTTCTGTTTCCGGTCCTCATCCTCATTTTAATTTATCTGCTTCCTAACTTTTATCTCCTCGGCCTTGAATTGAAGCAAGTACTGATATCTCAAATCATCTTTTCCATTCATTATATCATCTCCCTCGCAAAGTCAAGAGCGCACCATTCGCCGTCTGCCGTCATTCCCCAGTTATAATTTTCGTCCGCCGAAGTCCTTGTAATCTCAAGCACCTCACCGAAGGCCGCCGCTCCCGTTATCTCCGCCGCAAGTGACGGAGATTTTCTTTTGTTGAGTCCGTCTGCCGCCGTCACCCTGTATCTGTGTATGTGAATATTCGAGTTATCCTCTTCCACCGCATCCTGTCTGCCGCTTATCCCTTCATTTTCCTCACCTGAATTCTCTAAAGCTGAAGCTTCAGCCTGAGCATAATTTCCGCACTCAAATATTCTCTCATCCGCTATGTCCATGTCAACATATCCGCCTATGCCGTCAAGGCTGCCCACGGATGAATACTGCCAGATGATGCTGTCACCGTCATATTCGAGCGTGTCATTCCACTGCGCCGCCCACTTTTTCAGCTTCTCCGCTCTCCTGTCGAGCCTGTTCATAAACCAGTACGGCGTCGAGTATATCCCGCAGCCAAAGCCGTTATCCTCAAGCTCACCGCAGAATTCAAGCGCAATGTCCGTAAGTGTCTTGCTGTCCTGCGGCAGAGTGTCATCCTCAAGGTCAAGCCATACTCCGCAGCTTATCTTCTTTCCGTTCAGCAGTCTCAGAGCATGCGCCGCCTCACTTTTCGCCATCTCTGTGTTTCTTGCGTATGAGTAAAGATATACCCCGTACGGTATTCCGAGTTTTTCACACTTTTCCGATACGCTGTTGAAAACTCTGTCATCCTGTGTACTGAAGTCACTCCCGTATCCGAGCCTGATTATAATGAAGCTAATCACCCCGATAAGCTTCTCAAGGCTCTCCACAATGTTGAATTCAGAGATGTCTATTCCCTTGAAAACCTTCCTGTAAGCTCCTTTGCCTGCAGAACTTTCAATGCCGTCAGAACTGCCGGAGCAATAGCTGCTGTCAGTGCCGTCATAATCGCCGTAAGTGATGTTATTGCTGTAATTTTCCATTTTCTCCTCCGTTTTCAGCTGTATTTGTATCATTTTTTGTCAGATTATGTTTTCCGGAGCTTCAGCAGATATATGAGTCTCTGTCAGGCCGCGCCTTAGGTGTCAAAAGCTTCTTGTAACCGCCGCAGATTTATTTCTGTCCGAAAAACTAACCCCTCTACATATACCCCCAAAAACGGCAAAAAGTTGTATGGATCCATACAACTTTTTTCAAAAAAATTTTAAATTTTCTTAATTTCTTAATTTCTCAGTTTCTAATTTTTCAGTTTTGTTTCCCGTGCCCTGTATTTCACTGAAGCCGATATAAAAGATTTGACCGAATCATATATATTAAACTTCGGTTTGCTCCATCTGCATCCTGCCGAACACTCAGCCGCCTGCCGGAATTTCATCTTTCTCAGCTTTGCCTGTAAGGCTCAGCCCATGACCGGACAGTCCACAGTTTCCAAATCCGGAGCCCCATCAGACCATTCATTTCAGAGATAAATTCCTGTCCACCGTTCACTATTCACTGAACACTGAACACCGGCCACTGATTACTGTAAACTTCTCACTGCTCTCCAAATTTCCTGTCAAGAGCAGTCATCTTCCTACACGGCACAATGAATACCGCCGCCAGTATTATCAGGTATATTCCGCAGTAGAAGTAAACCTGCTGAAGTCCTATGTTGTCCGCAATGAATCCGCCCGCAAGGCATCCGACCACCTTTGGAAGTCCGAAGGTGAATATCGAGAGCATTCCCTGAGCGGAGGCCTTCAGCTTGTCAGAGATTATCTCATTGAGATAAAAAGCTGGGAAGAGCTCGAAGCAGGCCATTATCGTGACTCCCGGCAGACCTATCAGGATAAACTGTACCGAAGTAGTTGCCTGAGAGTATGCAAACCATCTGAGCGCATTGACCACAAAGGCGATGAGCAGCCAGGTCCACATCGAGAACTTCTTGTATATCTTGTATGCAAAGAAGCATATCGGAAGTTCAAGCCCCACCGAAAGAAATGTGATTATTCCCGTTGAGGCATTGCTCATTCCGAGGTCTCCCTGCAGCTTGGTGAGAAAATTCTGGTTGAACTGCTGTGTTATCTCAGCCAGGAATATCATTCCCATCAGCATCACGACTCTCCTGTCCCTGAAAAGAGAGAAGTATGATACCTTTTCGCCCTTGTTCTGGTGTCCCTCAACATTCGGAAGGAAGAAAGAGAGCATAAGCACCGCAATCAGGTCAGCTCCCATCACAAAGAGAAGGCTCCTCAGATTTCCCGAGAGTACAAGTCCTATGGCAAGAGCGCCTGTCTGATATCCCACGGTTCCCATCATTCGCAGTATGCCGAAGTCAGCGAGCCTTCCTGTCCTGTGCTTTGTGATGTGCTCAAGAGCTATCGCATTCATGCATGGCATGAAGTTCATGTTCACCATGCTTATGAAGCTTATTCCTATCAGTACAGGTACAAATTTAACAGTGAGACCTGTCAGAAAATAAACTCCGCCGCTGAGAAATGCAGCTGTCATCGCAATATATTTCTTGTATTTCACCCTGTCGGTAAGTGACCCCCAGAACGGCTGGCAAAGACTGCTCACTATCGCCGCAACCGCATTGATTACTCCAATCTGGCTGTCGCTTATTCCAATCTCACCGAAATATTTCGGCATGAAAGAATTAAGTCCGTTGTGAATGAAATACATTATGAAGACGGCATAAATTACCGCCAGCTCTTTTTTCGCTTTTCTGTCATCTGTGTTCAAAGCAGAATCCCCCAATAATTTTTCTGTAACAGCAGCTGCTCAGTCTCTATGCAGCCTATCCCCTCATGTAAAATTATACATGAAATTCTACATGAAATTTTACATGTAACCCGACACATTATTTTACGTGACTATTCAGTTGTGCCGCGTGCAGTTCTGAAATTTCAGATTTCGGGAATGTACCTGATTCTGCATTCCGCACAAACAGAGCCATAAGCTGCCTTTAAAATATTCTGTCTGCCGTTTCCATTCTATCTTTTCCGATTTTGTCTGTCAGTTTTTGAACTTTTCCCGCTCCGTGTAACATCTCCAGAATTTTTCCACTATGAATGTTCACATTGTCCTTCCGCCGCTGTTCCTTTTTCGTAACTTCAGCCCTATCATAACTCATGCAGTCAATGGCTGCCTTGTGCGTAATGCAAAGCTGAGTAATCGCCAAATCAGGAAATTTTTGAATTTCAGGCAAAGGTAACTGAATACTTACCCTTTTTCTTCGGTCAGCTTCCGCATCCTGACAAAGTAGCCGATTCCAAGCATTATCATCGCGCCGCACCATGCGCTGACCTCTGCCCAGCATACCCTGTAAAATCCAAAAGATGCAGGAATTATAAATACAACGGATAATCTCAGCGCAAGCTCGAGGAATCCCGAGAACATCGGAACCACCGTGTCGCCAAGCCCCTGTAGAGCAAACCTGAAGACAAAGAGCAGACACAATGACCATATCATGCTTCCGCATATCACGAGATAAGGATATGCTCCGTCCACCGCCTGAGTCTCTCCCGAAGAAACAAATATCGAAGCTATCGGCTTTCCGAGGAATATCATTATCGCCGTCACTATCACGCTCATCACAACCGAGATAAGCACAGCGCTCCTCACTCCGAGCCTTACCCTGTCGAGCCTTCCGGCTCCCTTGTTCTGCCCGACATAGGTGCCGAGAGCCATTCCGCAGAGCACATTTGTAGCCTGGTCAGCAAGCCCGACTATCTTTGTTCCCAGAGTATAGGCCGCCACCGTAGCCGAGCCGAAGGAGTTTACCACCCACTGAAGTATCAGCGTGCCCACAGCAGTCACCGAGTTCATAAGTCCTACCGGGAGACCCAGCTTTATCAGCTCAGCTGCAATCTTTGAATCCCATTTAAGATCATCCTTTGTAAGCTTCAGCATCGGTATCCTCGAAAGAACTATAAGGCAGATTATTCCCGATATGAAGCTTGCAATCAGGGTTGCAACCGCCGCTCCCGCGACTCCCCAGCCGAATACGCAGACAAAGAGAAGATCAAGCACTATGTTCACAGCCGAGCAGATGAATATCACAACCGTCGGAGTCTTTGAGTCGCCAAGTGACCGCAGTATCGAAGCCGCTATATTGTACATCACTATGGTAAAGGCGCCTGCGAAAATAAGCGTTATGTAAAGCACCGCCTCATCCATTATATCTTCAGGCGTGCCCATAAGCGTCAGCAGCTGCCTTGAGAATACTGCGCTCAGCACAGATACGGCCACAGCTATTATGAGGCTGAGGTAAAGTGACATCACTATGCTTTTCTTAGTGCCCTTTTCGTCCTTCTGTCCGAAATACTGCGATATGCTTATGGAAAAGCCGTGAGTGAATCCGGTTATGAATCCCATAACAAACCAGTTCAGCGAGCCTGTGGCGCCGACCGCCGCGAGAGCGCTCGTTCCTATTCCTCGGCCGACTATAGCCGTGTCAGCTATGCTGTAGAACTGCTGCAGAGTGTTTCCTATCAGCATAGGGATTCCGAACTGCAGCAGAAGCCCGGTCGGATTTCCCTTTGTCATGTCCTTTGTCATATTTTTTCCTCTCTCTTTTTTGTTGGTAACTGTTAAGTCCTGCCATAGCTTTGGCAGCTGATGGCCGTTTTATGTGGAATACAGAGTTCAGTATATTTCACTGCGTTCAGTAATCTCTGTGCAATTTACAGTGTAAGTCAAACCGCATACGACTGCGGCTTCATGCCTTCCACCAACCGGTATTCTACCACACTCAAGATAAAATCTCTATCTGTATTTTTATAAACTGAATAATAAATATAATATTTCCATTTCAGTCTGTTATATTTGTAAAAAATGAGATATAATCACTGTGTATCATAAAAGCAAAGTGACAGGAAATACGATGATGGACGAAAAGCTGATAAACGAATCCGTGAGAGAAAAGATAATAAACTTCAGGGACGAGAGAAACTGGAAGCAGTTCCATACTCCTAAGGACCTCGCCCTCTCCATCTGCCTTGAAGCAGCCGAGCTGCTCGAGGTGTTCCAGTGGAGCGGCTCCGATGTTTCAGCCGACGGTAAGCTTGATAAGATAAAAGAGGAGCTTGCCGATGTCCTCAGCTACTGCGTCCTCATGGCAGATGTCTGCGGACTCGATATCGACGGGATTCTTCTCGAAAAGATAAAGAAGAACGCCGAAAAATATCCCGTTGAAAAAGCCTACGGAAACAGCGCAAAATATACAGAGCTTTAGTCTTAATTCAGTGTCTTGCTGATTCTCTTTTGAAATTGCCGCTCATTCAAGACCTTCAAGCCAAGCCGGCAGGCCTGTGAGCTGACAGACCTTCAGAAACCAAAAACTTCCGGTACCTGCATCCTGTTTTTCTGCGGCAGCCGGAAAAGATGAAAGCAAAAATTAAAATTCCCGCATTTTCATATTCGCCAAAATATATTGAATTTTTCATTTTCCGCAAACCGGCTGCCTCTGCTGCAAAGGGAATGAATATTTACCGCCTTTAATTCAGAATATATAGACATATAAAATAAACATAAGGAGAAAACAAAATGGTCAGGCATGTACTTTTCAATAAGCTTAAGGAAAACACACCCGAGAACCGTCAGGCTCTCATCGACAGATTTCTCAGCATGAGGGGAAAAGTCCCCGTGATAGTCGAAGTAAATGCCTACGAGGATTTTCTTCACTCCGCAAGAAGCTACGATGTCATCCTTGAAGTCACACTGAATTCAAGGGAGGATCTCGATACTTACGCAAAGGACCCTTACCACTGCTCATTTGTAAAGCCCTTTGTCCATGAGGTAAGGGAGTCGGGCATATCAATAGATTACGAATACTGATAAATTTCGTCCCGATGTATACAGGTGCAGTAAAAAAGACAGAAACAATACAAAATACAGAAATCGAGTCAAATGCCCCTGCTGTCTGAATGTTTAAGGAGTCCTATACCAAATGCTTAAAATAATTCTGATAATTGCCGCCGTACTGCTGTTAATCGTCTTTGGCGGCGGATATATGTTTTTCCGTATATCCATACTTCGCCAGGAGCCGAAGCCTCAGAAATTCGATAATCCCGATGATCCCTGGGCAAAGATAGAACCCATTCTCGCAAAGGGAAGAGAGTTCATATTCTCAAGGCCCTGTGAGGAGTGGGAGATAAAGTCTGACGATAACTTGAAGCTCTGGGCAAGGTTTCTCCCCGCATATGACGAAAACGGAAATGTCAGCAAAAACGTAGTCCTCATGATGCACGGCTACCACAGCTTTAATAATAACGACTTCGCCGTGTCTGCAAAGTATGTGGCTGAGGCAGGTTACAGCATTCTTCTTCCAAACCAGCGCTCCCACGGAAATAGTGAGGGAAAATACATATGCTTCGGCATTAAAGAGCGCTATGACTGCAAAAAATGGATTGAGGAAACCATCTCAAGGCTCGGCCCGGATACAAAAATAATACTCATGGGTGTTTCAATGGGATGCGCAACCGTGACCATGACCCTCGGCCTTAACCTCCCCGATAATGTCAAGGGGTGCATATCCGACTGCGGATACACATCCCCCGCAGAGGAGTTCAGAGATATACTCCACAAGTCTTATCATCTTCCGGATTTTCCGTTCATGTATACCCAGAAGATGTACTGTAAGCTGTTAGCAGATTTTGACATAGACGGCTGCTCCACCGTGGATGTGCTGAAGAAGCAGAAAAGACCCGTCCTCTTCATTCACGGCGGCATAGATACCTTTGTGCCCACAAGATTTTCCTACGAAAACTATGAGGCCTGCACAGCTGAAAAGGAGCTTCTCATCATAGACAACGCAACCCATGCCCAGAGCTTCCCTCTTGCTCCCGAAAAATGCTGGGAGAGTGTGTCAGCATTCCTTGAGCGCAATTTCGCCCGATAACGGCAAAATCATATACATAAATAACGAACTCACCCGGAATCTCTCATGACTCCCGGGTGAGTTTTTGTACCCCGTTGTTTTTCGGCAGCTGAGGCTCTTCAGACCTGACAAAACTCCCTGCAGCTTACAGCATTTTTCTCCAGGCCGCATTTTCTCACAGACTTTTTCTGTATTCCTTTCTGAAGCGGCTCGGCGTCATTCCCATATTTTCCCTGAATACGGCAATGAAATAGCTCACCGAATTAAAGCCTGTGTCAAGCGAAATATTCAGTATCTGTTCGTTTGTCGAAATGAGCATCTCCGCCGCCTTTGCAGTCCTTATGTTGTTTATGTACTGAACAGGAGTTTTCATCGTGACCGACTTGAAGCTGCGGCAGAAGTGCCCTGCGCTCATATTCACCATGTCGGCAAGCTTGTCTGTGCTCAGCGGATGCGCATAGTTCTCATTTATGAAATCAACTGCTTTCTTTATGGCTGCTTCCGCAGGATTTTTGCCTTTGCCCTCCGATCGCGCCGAGTTTTCAACAAGAATATAAAAAATGTTGAAAAGTATTTCCTTTACCTTCAGTTCATATCCAAAGCTTTTTTCACTCAGCGTATCAAATAGCCTGTCAAAGCATTCGTGAACATTGAGACTCTGAGGTATCTCAACGGGAAATATCATCTGACCGTCAAGCAGAGGTTTAATGTATTTCGCCCTTATGAGGTCTGCCTCGCACAGCATATCCGGGTGAAAAACTATGCTCCTGAACCTCACATCCTCATCACTGAGCTTTTCCGCCGAATGCAGTTCTCCCGAGTTGAAGAAGAGCAGACTGCCTTTTTCACAGATATATGAATTTTCTCCGCAGCGGACATTTAATTTTCCCTCGCAGAGAAGGAAAAGCTCCATTTCGCTGTGCCAGTGAGTATACATCGGGTTTATCCCGTAAGGAGCATAATATTCGTATGAGGTTATAGGCATCAGCTCGTCACCATGCCTGCGCTGCTCCTTAAGATTGTTTTCATTCATTTTATTAAGTCAATATCTTTGTCCGGTTAAAATATCCGAAGACCGTTTTTTAAATTGTCTGCCATTATAAACAGCTGAAAGCATAGACCCCTCAGCCATATCTCGCGGCAGGACTGATTCCCAACCACGAGTGCAGCGAAGTTTTTCAGATAGGAGCCATTGGCAAAGAAACAGCCTGTCCTATTAGCCAAAAGCGCCTCTGAAAAGGGAGCTGAACGCAAGCTAACCTGAGAGGCCAATGCGAAAGCTTTGGTTTGTGGCACAGCTTGCTGCGGCTGAGGAGGTATTTCTCCCTTCTTCCCACTAACCACCGACAGCTGATTACTGACCGCTATCCTGCATCATATCTTCCGAGCAGACAGTCCCTGCATATTCAGGGTCTGCATCAGCCGACAGCTTTATCATCGGAACTATTCCCGCATCATCGCAGTTTACCATCGTTCCGCGGGTGTAGGTGTAGCCGAAATCACATACATAAGCCACGCTTCCCGATGAATATCCGTTAGTCCTCAGAAGCCAGAAGGCATTTCCTCTGTAGCCCTCAACAGGTGACCACCAGGTTCCCTTCGCCTTTGCGTAAAGCGTTGATTTAACTCTTCTCGCCGCATCATCAATTCCGTCACCGTGGTGATAGCCGTAGAGGGAAGCCATGTCTCCCGAGTTTACCTCAGCATAGGAGAGAAGAAATACCCTGTCAGTGGTGTTTTCACCGCAGTAAGTCCCGTAAGCTGAGTTGGCGGCATTTTCCACCTCTGTGTCAAGGATAAGCTGCTTTTCTTCGTCTGAGAAAGCAGTATTGTAAAATTCTTCGTTGAGGAATTTCCTTATGCTGCTGTCCTGCCAGGTGCAGTCGGAGCCGTCAGCGCTGTACTGAGCGCAGTCAAGTGCCCTGTCCGAGATAAGCAGCATTCCCGAATCATCCGCCGAAAGGACCTTCCACTTTATCGGCTCAAACCTGAAATAGTGATATTCCTCTGTGTCTGCCCATCTGTAGTGCTGTTCCCTGTCGGAAAAAGCCGTGACTGCATCCTCGCCTTTGAGCCTTAAATATCTCACAGAGTCTATCTCTGTAATGTCATTTTCCCAGTCTGCCGAGGTGAGGGAGGAGTAAAGATCTGCATCTGCGATATAATCGCCGTCGGAAAGAGCATAGTCGTCAACGCTGTCAAACTCACTCTCTACTATCTCAGCCGCAGGATATGTTCCGAAATATACCGTGCTCCACACAGTCCTCTGACCGCTGTGAGCGGTTTCATCCTCCGTGACAACAGGTGAGGCTGTCTTGTCCCCTGTGTCCTCATCCTCATAAAGAGCATCCCTTTCAACTCTGACTGCGGGGATTATGCCTATGTCCGAGCAGGTCACTACTATTCCTCTGTTGTAGCCGTAGCCGCCCTCATTCATGTATACGATGTTTGCCTCGGTATATCCGTCTGTTCTTGTGGCGAAAAATCCGTTGCCGAGGGTGTCCTCGTTCTCAGACCACCATGTCCCTGTGAACTTTGAGTATGCAGTCGAGAGGAAATATTTGAATTCATCACCCTCTGCATCGCTCTTCATGAAGCCGTAGCTCTCGGCTTCATCTGTAAAAAGCACCTGCGACTCCGAGAGTATGAACACCCTGTCGGTTGTGTCCTCTCCGCAGTCTGTCCCGAAATAGTGGTTGTCAGTGCTTTCATTCTCGCTGTCTATGATAAATGTCTTTTCTTCATCCGAGAAAGCCGTGTCGTAAAACTCAGTATTGAGATAATCTCTCAGACTGCAGTTCTCCCAGAAAACATCCTCGTTTTTGTCATTGTAGGCAGCGCTGAAAAGTATCTTATCCGAGAGCAGCAGAACACTGTCCCCGTCATCTTCAAGAACTCTCCATTCAATGTCATCAAATTCAAAGTAATGCCACTCATCGCTGTCATCAATGTGATAGTGGGATTCTTCATTCTGCCTGTCAGATTTTGAGCGCAGATATCTCTTATCGTCTATGACCGTCTCATCGTCCGTCCATTCGGCATTCTCAAGCTTTTCGTAGAGCTCTGCGTCATATATCACATCGCCCTCTTCGATAACATTTTCGGGGATGGAGTCATACTCCTCAGGAGATTTATCCGTAACCTCAGCCGACGGATACTCCCCGAATTTCACGGTATCACAGCTTTTCTCTGATTCCGCATATACCCCCGCACTGCATGCAGCTGCAAGAACAATTGCTGCTGCCATTGTCGATACCGCAGAGAAAATTCCCGCTTTTTTCCTTATCCATGCCATACCTGTTTCCTCCACTTTCTGTATTTTATTTAGCCGTATCCGTTTTTTCTGCATCAGTTTTACTGCAACAGCTCAGCTGTTCCTGCTCCCTGATTTGAAAGCTGTTCAGCCCGACATCCGGTCCGTGATGAACTTTTTCCTGCACCGTATATCACTTCATGTATATCACTTCATGTGTATCACTTCATGTGTATCACTGCGTGTGTATCACTGCGTATATATCACTCTGTGTAAATCACTCTGTGTAAATCACTTCGTGTATATCAATCCATGCTTCACACTTCATACTTCTCGCTTTTCACTTTCCACTTCTCAGTTTCTACTTCTCAGTTTCTACTTCTCACTGCTTATATAATATCATCGCTTCGGATTCGGTTCAACACAAACCGAAAAATAAATATCAAAATTTTTATATTTTCAATCAACAAAATACAAGTATTTTGATAATTTAAAGTTTATTATATTAACTGTAAGACATATAAGGTGATTGTAATATAACCCGCAAAATTACAAAAAGCATTTATTTCGGATTTTATCCGGGATACTGCTGAATTTAATCAAGGAGGAAAAACTTATGAAATTTTCAAAAGGCTACTGGATGAATCAGCCCGGCGTAACAAACTCCGATGTCTGCCAGATTCGTGAGGTCAAGGTAGAGGACAACAAGGTTTATCTCTACTCCGTACCATACGCAATGGACTTCCGCGCAATGGGCGGACCTGTCATCGAGATGTTCGTCACAGCTCCCCAGGAGAATGTAATCCGTCTTCAGGCTTACCACTTCATGGGCTCAAACCAGAAGGATCCTGAGTTTGATCTCAATATCAAGAATGTAAAGCTTGATGTAGAGGACACAAAGGAGCAGGTTTCCATCAAGGCAGGCGACACAAAGCTCGTCATCACAAAGAACCCATGCACATTCACATATTATTACAAGGACAGAAAGCTCACAAACGTAGGCGACAAGTTCGGTCACGCCATGATCTCCACAATGAAGACACCTGACGGCCCTTACATGAGAGGTCAGCTTGATGTCACTATCGGCGAGAATGTCTACGGTCTCGGCGAGAGATTCACACCGTTTGTCAAGAACGGACAGGTCGTTGACATCTGGAATGAGGACGGCGGCACAGCTACCGAGATTTCCTACAAGAACATTCCTTTCTACATCACTAACAAGGGCTACGGCGTACTCGTAAACTCTACCGATAAGGTAAGCTTCGAGGTCTGCTCCGAGGCCGTCACAAGAGTTCAGTTCTCTGTACCGGGCGAGTGCCTCGACTTCATGGTAGTCGGCGGCGAGGACATGAAGGATGTTCTCGTGAACTACACAAACCTCACAGGCAAGCCTGCACTTCCTCCTGCATGGACATTCGGTCTCTGGCTCACTTCTTCCTTCACAACAAACTATGATGAAGAGACAGTCATGAGCTTTGTAAACGGCATGGCAGAGAGAAAGATTCCTCTCTCCGTGTTCCACTTTGACTGCTACTGGATGAAGGAGAATGAGTGGTGCTCATTTGAGTGGGACAAGGCAATGTTCCCTGACATCGACCATCAGCTCAAGGTCATGAAGGACAAGGGTCTCAAGATCTGCGTATGGATAAACTCCTACATTGGTCAGAAGTCACCTCTCTTCAAGGAGGCCAAGGAGCTCGGATATCTCCTCAAGAGACCTAACGGCGACGTATGGCAGTGGGATCTCTGGCAGGCAGGCATGGGCCTTGTCGATTTCACAAATCCTGATGCATGGAAATGGTACCAGGGCAAGTTAAGAAAGCTCCTTGATCAGGGCGTTGACTGCTTCAAGACAGACTTCGGCGAGAGAATCCCGACAGACTGCGTATACTATGACGGTTCCGATCCTGTCAAGATGCACAACTACTATACATATCTCTACAACAAGTGTGTATTCGAGCTTCTCGAGGAGTATAAGGGCAAGAATCAGGCTGTAGTATTCGCAAGAAGCGCAACAGTCGGCGGCCAGAAGTTCCCTGTACACTGGGGCGGTGACTGCTCTTCAAACTATCTCTCCATGAGCGAGTCATTAAGAGCAGGCCTCTCACTCTGCATGTCAGGCTTCGGCTTCTGGAGCCACGATATCTCAGGCTTCGAGGGCACAGCTCCAAACGATGTATACAAGAGATGGGCTGCATTCGGTCTCCTCTCAACTCACTCAAGACTTCACGGCTCCAACTCCTACAGAGTGCCGTGGCTCTTCGGCGAGGAGAGTGTTGACGTTGTACGCTACTTCTCCGAGTTCAAGTGCACACTCATGCCTTATCTCTTCAATGAGGCTGTTAAGACTCACATGACAGGTGTCCCGACAATGAGAGCAATGGTCCTCGAGTTCACAAAGGATCATGCCTGCGATGGTCTTGACAAGCAGTACATGATAGGTGAAAACATCCTCGTTGCTCCTGTATTCACAGAGAGCGGTGATGTAGAGTACTATCTGCCAAAGGGAACATGGACACACCTCTTCTCCAACAAGAAGGTAGAAGGCGGCGAGTGGAAGTGCGAGAACCATGACTTCTTCTCATTACCTCTCATGGCTAAGGAGAACTCCATCATAGCACTCGGCTCCAACAACCAGACACCTGAGTATGACTACTCCGAGGGTCTTAACCTCAACATCTTCGAGCTCAAGAGCGAAGCATGCGCCGAGGTCCGTGATATGTACGGCGACAAGTTCCTCGATGTAAAGGCAGTCAACAACGGCGGCAAGGTTACAATCACACTTGACGGCAGATTCACAGACCTCAAGGTCATAATGAGAAATGTCGCTGAGGTAAAGAACCTTACAGGCGCTGTCGCTGAGGCAGGCGAGATGGGTACAGTTCTCAAGGTTACAGCTAACGAAGTCACCTTCGATATGTAATCCCGGAATTTAACCTGAAAACATAAAATTATTCGCAAGAGGGAAGCTCCTGAGCAGGGCTTCCCTCATTTTTTCTCTTTGAGTAACTATTAATTCCCGCCCAAACCGGGGTGAGAAGTAACCCTTTATGCAAAACGCAGGATTTTTCACAGATACAAATTTTCTGCCTTAAAAAGGGCAGAAATCGGCCTCGAGTTTTCCGCAGCCGTAAGGGCGCACTATCCTCATGATTACACAAGTGCCGCAGCTTCACCTTCAAAGGCTTTCAGGCAGCTGTTCAGTAAGCTCTGCAGAAAATTCAGAAATTTTCGTATTTTGAGAAATGTACCGAACTCTGCATAAGCATTCTTCGGCTGCCAAAGGATTTGACAGTACTGAATAGTTACATTATCTGTATTTATATTCCTTTTCTTCGCTTTTGGAAGCGGATATGAAAATCTATTTCCGCCTTGTTTTCCACTCCCGGATATAAAAAAGAGGAGAAGAATTTCTCCTTCTCCCTTTGCTTGCTGAAAACATATTATTCTTCCGAGAACTGATCCTTGCCTACTCCGCAAAGAGGACATACCCAGTCTTCCGGAAGATCAGCCGAAATATCTCTCAAGAAGTCCCTTGAAAGCCTTGCCGTGTCTTGCCTCGTCTCTTGCCATCTCGTGAACTGTATCATGGATAGCGTCAAGGTTCTCTTCCTTTGCTCTCTTTGCAAGGGCAACCTTGCCTGCTGTTGCTCCGCACTCAGCCTCTACTCTCATCTCAAGGTTCTTCTTTGTGCTGTCTGTCACGACCTCACCGAGCATCTCTGCGAACTTTGCTGCGTGCTCAGCCTCTTCGTAAGCTGCCTTCTCCCAGTAGAGACCTATCTCAGGATAGCCCTCACGGAAAGCAACTCTTGACATTGCGAGATACATTCCTACCTCTGAGCACTCGCCGTTGAAGTTCTCTCTCAGTCCGTCGATTATATCCTGAGGAACACCCTTTGCAACGCCTACTACATGCTCTGCTGCCCAGACCATCGGCTCGTCTTCCTCAACCTTTGTGAATCTTGAGCCCGGAACTCCGCACTGCGGGCACTTCTCCGGCGGCTCGTCTCCCTCGTGAACATATCCGCATACAGGACATACATACTTTGCCATTTTTCTTTTCCTCCTTAAGTTTTTACAACATTTAAGTTTTGTTTTTTGATTTACACACTTTTTTTATCTTCAGCCTCAGAGCTTTCAAGTCTTCGGCATTCAGGACAAATATATTTTACAGAAAGGGTATAGCCGTCTATTCTGCTGCCTATCTTCTTCTCAAGCATTTCCGTCAGATCGCCGATATCTATGTCGCACACTTTTTTGCATCTGCTGCAGAATATGTGATCATGCGGCCTCACCGTCTTGTCGAATCTGTCAGGCTCACCCGGAATCGATACCTTGCGCATAATTCCGTCATCGACGAAATTTGTCAGTATCCTGTAGACGCTTGCAAAGGATATCTTAATGCCCTTTTCCTTGCAGAGCATGAAGACCTCTTCGGCAGTCATATGCCTCTCAGAGCTGCGTATGAGATCAAGCATTTCTGCGGCTAGCTTTGTCATAGAGCACTTTTTCCTTTCTTTCTGTCTGATAACTTTATATCACACAGCCATAAGGTTAGTCAAGAATAACAATAAGAATTATTCTTATTTTATATACTATTTTATTTTGAAATTTCGAAAAGACTCTATTTCTGTTATTCTGAACATAGCTGTTCGGCTGCCACCGCAGAAAATTCAGAAATTTTCTGAATTTGTGAAATCCAATGACCTCTGAACTCTGCTCAAAACAGTCATCAGCTGCCGGAATTATGGTAAGGCTTAATGTTTGTCTCTCTGAAATCACCGGAAACATGTGATTTTTTCTGCTTTATGGCGCAGATAATCAGTTATCATTTCCTGTTATTCAGAATTTTTCAGCCGGGGAATTTTTTAGTATCAGTGAAGCCGACTTTAATTTCAGAACTTCAATTTATGAAGAATAGGAAGTTAAATCCCGCATATTACGCTGAAAGCACAACTTCTGCTTCAGCACACTTCTTATACTGAAAATTTTTCTGTTTTGGCGCAATAGAGTGGTCTATTTATCTTTTTCTGCGGTTGAAGAAGCTGACAGATTATGATATATTTTTCATCGCAGGGGGTGATAAAAATGCTTACCTGGATATGGGTCGCTGTAATCATACTGGCAGTGATCATAGAGCTTTCGGGACCGCAGCTTGTTTCAGTCTGGTTTGCTTTCGGAGGTGCAGCCGCTCTGATAAGCCTGTTTCTCGGAGCGGGCCTTTCGCTTCAGATAGTACTTTTCGTCATTGTATCGGCTGTCGCTCTGATACTCACAAGACCGGCAGCGGCAAAGTTCTCTAAGGGAGAAAAAACTCCTACAAATGCCGACAGATACATAGGGATGGAGGGAATAGTGACCGACGAGATAAACGACATTCCCGCATCCGGAAGAGTGATGGTGAAGGGAAGCAGCTGGGCGGCTGTCTGCCATGAAAAAGGCAGAATCATTGAGCCCGGCACAAAAGTTATTGTAAAGGGAATAGAGGGTGTCAGGCTTGTCGTTGAGCCGGCCGTGCCCGAAAATCACAGAAATTTAAAGGAGATATGATTTTATGGAAGATTTTATTGCCGCTCCGATTATAGTTCTGGCAGCGCTTGTGCTTTTCATAGTGCTTGTCATAATAGCCAACATCAAGGTGGTTCCTCAGGCTCATGCTTTCGTCATTGAGAGGCTCGGCGCCTACCATGCATCCTGGCAGACAGGACTTCATGTGAAGATACCATTCATTGACAGGCTCGCAAAGAAGGTTTCTCTCAAGGAGCAGGTCATTGACTTCGAGCCTCAGCCGGTTATCACCAAGGATAATGTCACAATGCAGATCGACACGGTTGTCTACTTTCAGATAACCGACCCGAAGCTCTACACCTACGGAGTAGAGAAGCCTCTCTCGGCTATAGAGAACCTCACAGCCACTACCCTCAGAAACATCATCGGTGACATGGAGCTTGACCACACACTCACATCAAGAGATGTCATAAACTCCAAGATAAGAGTTATCCTTGATGAAGCTACAGATGCATGGGGCATAAAGGTAAACCGTGTTGAGCTCAAGAACATCATTCCTCCGGCTGAGATTCAGCAGGCCATGGAAAAGCAGATGAAGGCAGAGCGTGAAAGACGTGAAGCAATCCTCATCGCAGAAGGTGAGAAGAAATCCGCCATACTCAAGGCAGAGGGTGAGAAAGAATCCGCAATACTGAGGGCTGATGCTCAGAAAGAACAGCTCATCAGGGAAGCTGAAGGTCACGCAGAGTCAATCAGACTTCACAAGGAAGCAGAGGCTCAGGGTATGATTGCCCTCAAGGAGGCTGAAGCCGAAGGATACAGAAAGCTCACAGCGGCAGGTCTCAGCTCTGAGGACATCATAAAGCTCAGAAGTCTCGAGGCATTCTCCGCAGCTGCTGACGGCAAGGCAACAAAGATAATAATCCCCTCGGAGATTCAGAATCTCGCAGGCCTGGCTGCAGGCGTAAAGGAGATTGTCTCAGTCGGTGAGCCAAAGAAATAATCGGCTGAAGTGATAAGCACAGACAGACGAATGGAAAAAGCTCTGTTCTCCCGCATAAAGGAGGACAGAGCTGATTTTTATGAATGAAATCTGTATTTTCGTTTATTCTTCTGCGCCTTCAAGGAGCTTATGCCTTGAAAGCAATATTATCACTGTCATGATTACATATGCTATGAGGCAGACAAGAAGAGTATTTGTTATCTCGTTATCGAAGACTCCGATATTTCCCGTAAGCTCTATGAAGAAGGTGGAGAGGAATACACCGAGCTGATTTGCGGCAAGCACCATTGTGCTCGCAGATGCCATCTGACCGGGTGTGCAGATGAGTCCGTTATACACCTGATAGCCTGACATAAGAGTGATAAATCCCATGCCTGAGAGGAATATGCCTGCGCCGATGACAACAACCTGATGAACAGTTATGACAAGAGCAACTCCTACCACAACAAGTCCGTACGCAAATATAAGTGTATTCTTTCCGAGCGCCTTCTTGATATATGGAAGGAGAAAATTTCCTACCATTCCGCCGCCGGTGTAAATCGAGAGCATTGTTCCTGCTATGGCTGTATCGGAGATTCCGACAGAGCTTAAGTAGCTCGAGATTCCCGAGAGCAGGGGATAGAGCACCATTGTGCTTACGAACTGCATCGCAATGAAAACATAGACAGCCTTTGGTATAGGCTCTTTTTTTACCTTCTCTTTCGGAGATTCTATCTTTTCAGGCTCCCTGAGGAAGAATAGGCAGAGCACAAATGGAATGAGATACTCGATATTTGCGAGGAAAGCATAGTTCCAGCCCATCTTGGTAAGGTTTCCTACGATGAAATTCATCACAACTCCGCCGAGACTTGAGATTATTCCGCCGTAACCGATGAGTCTTGCAAGGCTCTCAGCCGGAGCTGTCCTCATCATGAGGGCATTTCCGAGAGCCGCAAACCCTATGCCGACACCGATTACAGCTCTGAAAACAAGTATCATTATCCAGCTCGGATGAATGAAGAACGGTACGATTCCTCCGACTGCTATGAGCAGTGTTCCCGTAAGGACTGACGTCTTATAAGGAAGCTTCTTTCCGACTATCTTTCCGACTATTATCATGACAAACATCGAGATAAAGCTCGGGAGAGTGGTGAGCATTCTTATCATGCTGGTCGATACATCCGGCCACGCTTCAATCATTGTCTGAAGTGCAGAATTTTCAAGTGTGCCGCCACCTGTACATATGAACAATGATATTATGGAGGCATAGGTAAGGATACTTGTTTTTCTTTTCATTTTCCGGTCTCCTTTTTTGTTTCAGACAGCTATTTTTTTAATTTCCCTCTCACTGCTCAGAAAAAATCTGCATAACACAAAAAACGGAACTCTCTTCTCAGCTTTCAGGAGAAATCGGAAAAATCTACAGATTCCGGATGGAGAGAGCCATCTGCACGGAATTTTAGAGCCAGTGTCACG
>R21__coassemble_191_pt1 | contig 52696 bp, 50 predicted proteins | sample R21__metabat2_high_PE_066 | metagenome-assembled genome bin R21
CCGACATCAACATACGGCCTTGCAGAGTAGCTGTAGTTGTTTACAAGGTACTTGTCGAGAGCTTTAAGTTTTTCTTTTTTTGTCATGCTCTCAGTGGTGTTTTCTCTGATTATCTTTGCCACAGTCTTGTCAAGGGATTTGTTTCCGCTTGTGTATTTGCCGTCTGTTCCGAAATAAAGATTCCCTACAGTCTTGTCCTTTACAGGCTTGCCCGACTTGAAGTAGTAGAGATAACCGTTTATCAGCGTGTATCCGCTGTACTTTGTGAGGGTTGCTTTCTTTGATGATGACCATTTCGAGTAGTAATATTTTCCGCCTGAAGTAAGATAATATGCTCTTACCGAAACAGTGTAGGTCTTTCCGTGTGTGAGATTGCTTAATGCCTTGCTCAGCGTAGACTTTCCGCTGACCTTTACATATTTGCAGGAGCCCCCTGTGGTGTATCTTATCTGATAGCCGTTTGAACCTGCAGCTTTTGAGTAAGCCGCTGTTATCTCACCGACTCCTGTTGCCTTGACACTCTTGAGGGTTGGTGTCTTAGGTATGATGTTGAAGGTTGTTTTTATCGTGTCTGTGTAATTTCCGAAGCCTTTTATGGTAATAGTCGCCTTGCCGCAGGACTTGTTGTTCTTGTAGCTCAGAGTATAGTCAGTGCCGCAGGTGAGCTTAACGCCGCCGAGCTTAACTGTCGGCTTTGGCTTTATGACATTGCCTGTGTATACCTTGTCAGATATGCTGCCCACGACTGCATCCGATATTGAAATAAGAGCCGTGGCTTTACTTCCCACCGATGTATCGGCTGAGTCAGTATCTGTAAGCTGATTGTCAGAAGATGAGTCATCTGTTCCCTGAGTGACAGAGGTGTCCTGCCCATCGGTTTCATCTGCGTAAACAGGCAGTGCAGCCGCGCTGAACGCCAGCATGCAGCAGAGAATTATGCTGAGTATTTTTTCATTGTATGGTTGTCCTTTTCTTAGAATGTCAGATGTTATGGTTTCAAATTAACTGCTTGGCTCACCGCAGCTGCATACCTGATTTTATGTTTTCTTCTTGCTTTGCAGCTGCTTCTTTCCTGCTGAAGTTTTCCACAGAATCTGCTGTAGCTGTTGAAAGCTCAGAGCAGGGAAGCCTCCAAAAATTCAGATTGCTGCCTGCCTTTTGCTCATTTCAAAATCAGTCCCTGAGCTGCAGAATCAGTCTTTTGCGTTCATCCACTCCTTCAGGAGAGACACATAATTTTCCGTGTCCTCTGCAAAGCACATGTGGCGGCAGTCTCTGAAAAGCTCCCACCTTGAGTCCGGTATCCTGTCAAACATATACTTCGCTATGTACGGGGTGCAGAGGTCATTCCCGCCGCTTATTATGAGGGCAGGCTCCTTTATGTCCCTTAGAGCTTCTGTCACATCGTAGTCTTTAAGTGTCCCCGCAGGAGTGTACTCGTTGGGGCCCCATCCGACTATGTAGGATTCCGTTCCGCTTAATTTTTCCCTTTTTATGCATTCGGGAGTGTTCTCATCAGGCTTTCCGGCCGCATGACGAAGCATGTATTCTTCCGTTGCGGCAAGATATTCTTCTCCTGTGAAGTCATTCTTGTCGACAGCTTTTGCGATTGCCTCCCTCATATCCCCGGGAAGCTCCTTTATAAGTCTTTTCTGCTCAAGTCCCCACATCTGCGATGACGGCAGAGTGCTCGAGAGTATTATGCTCTTTATTCCTTCCGGCCTGTGCCTGCAGACATATTCAAGCAGGAGCATGCCGCCCCAGCTCTGTCCGAGAATGTGAAGCTCCTTAAGTCCCAGCGCCTGTCGTATGGCTTTAAGCTCATCAATCCAGGTCTGCATGTTCCAGCGCTCGGGGTGGCCGTCAAGATAAGAGTTTCCGCAGCCGGTCTGATCATACATAATCAGCTGCCTGCCGTCCTCATCAGCAATCCTGTCGAGAACCTCAAAGTAATTGTGCGTCGAGCCCGGACCGCCGTGAAGAAGCAGAAGCGGCGGCTTTGCGCAGCTGTCACTGCCCACAATCCTGTAATATGTCCTGTATCCTTCAAAATCTATGAAGCCTTCCTTTATCTCCATCTGTCATGCCTTTCCGGAGTATTGCTGTCATCTTTTCCCGCACTCTCCGGAATTCATTATAACACATATCATCAGCCGTGAAACCTTTAATTTCCGTTCAGAATGCATTTTTTCCGCTTTTCCGGATGATGCAGTGCATTGAAAAGGAGAACAGTCTGCTGCACGGTTCTTTCCCGAGATAAAAAAGAAAGTAAAGATAAGGCAGGAAAGGTATCTGCCGACATATGAAAAATACTGCTTTTTCTGAATTTAACATGTTGAAAAAGAGAGCAGTCTGCAGCCATAGTTTCCTTTTGTGATAAAAAATAAGGACAAGGAAAAAGAGCAGATTCTGCTCCTGCCGATCCAAAAGTCAGACCGAAACCTGACTCTTGGGACAACCGCATCACTCTGCTCTCTATAATACAGCTTATGGATTAAGCTTCAGCACTGCAGACACTGTAATATATGCCCTGCCATACAGATACTAAATTTCCGGCTCCGCAGTTCTCCATGCAGAGATTTCAACCCTGACTTTTCAAACAGCGTCAGTAAACTCAGGTTCACAAATCAGGGTCGATAGATTTGAACCGTCAAACACTGTACTGCAATCCGAACTCTAAAACCTCAGATCTGTCCGACAGGTCTGTATCCTTTTTCTGCCGTGAAAGTCAGTGATTCAGATAAGCCCCGGCTTATCTCTCGATATCATTTGCGTATGCCCAGTCGGTAGAGCCGGTGTTGCATTTCAGGCAGTATATATAGGAGCCGTCATTTGTGATTGTCCTGTCGATTATCACACCTGTTTTTGTGAACCAGTGGAAAATATCTACGAAGACTTCTACCTTGTCTCCTATCTTGTATAACGGTTCACCGTTCTTGAGCTCACGTGATGTGTCACCGTAGTTTCCTCCGGTTACGCGTGTAAGCATATCATCGTTTAATGCGGCTCTTGTCATGTTCTTAGTGTTCTTAATGCTGTTCATACTTTTCTCCTCATTTTCTTTTCTGTTATTGGTTTATCTGTTGATTGATTTTTGTTTGCTTCAGGTGCCCGTGTACCTTGAATTTTCAGTTTCTTACGTCAGTTTCTCAGCTGCGCTCTATATTGTTCGAAAATACCCACTTTATCTCTCCCGACTCAAATTCCACAAGGTACAAAGGAGCTTCTATGAGATCGGAGCTCCAGGCGCTCTTTCCAACCTTACCCGAGGATATTTTCTTTATCTGTCCTCTGTTTGTAAATAAATGAACGATGCCTGTAAAAACCTCGACCGTGTCGCCGACTTTGTAAAGGACTACATTGTGGTCATGCTCATAGTTGCTGTCACCGTAGTCACCGCCGGTTACATGAATCAGAGCCTCGTCATCCATAGCATATGCTGTATTTAAGTTTCTCATTTTCTTTTTCTCCCGTGCTGAAATTCTGTATATATCATCAGGCTATCCGAAATTAAGTCTGCCCGAACCCTTTTCTGTATACTGCTGATTACTTCCTCTCGATTTCGTCAGCAAGCACTGTCTCCTTGTTCCAGAAGCGGCTTGTGTACTCAACGATATATCCGAATCTGTCCTGGCTGTAATCATTTTTTCTTGTCGTGATACCAACTATCCGTGCCTGAAGTGTGTGCCAGTGTAAACGTCCGAAATAGACCTCCACTGTGTCGCCGATCTTATACATCGGAGTTCTTGTTTTCCACTCAGTGTCACTGTCGCCGTAGTCTCCGCCTGTTACGAATCTGAGTGCTTCATCGTTTACCTTCATGTTTGTCCTGTTCATATCTGATTTTCCTCCCGTTTGTGTTTATTGTCTGTGCTTCTGTTTTCTGAAAGCATTTATCTTTTTTGTGAGGCCATATTAACTCACTGCATGTTGCAAAAGTGTTGTATCTTCAGAAAAATACTTGTGCATGTGTTTTTGGAGGAATATAATCATTTATGAAAATACGATTCAGTGAGGTGCAACATGAAATATTTGTTTACAATAGAGGTGTCCGTCGATACTCCCGTAGTTGTTGGCCGGGACAATGAGAACGGCAGACGCCAGCTTATCCCGATAACAGGCGGCACGCTGACAGGCTGCGATATAGAAGGAAATGAGATAAGCGGCTCGTGCCTTCCCGGCGGAGTCGACAGCCAGATAATAAGACCGAACGGCAGATGTGAGCTCTCGGCAAGATACGGCATAAAACTTAGCGACGGCCGCAGCTTCTATATAGAGAATAACGGAATCCGCACAGTGCCGCCGGAATATGCCGAAAGGGTTGTGAACGGCGAGTTCATAGACCCGTCACTCTACTATTTTGTCACACAGCCGAAGTTTGAAGCTTTTGACGAATCCCTGAAATGGCTTGAAAATAATGTCCTCGTCTGCAAGGCCGTCCGTGAGCCTGAGACTGTCAGGATAATGTACTACGTCATAACAAAATAAGCCGCAGAAATATGCTGACTGCGAAGCCCCGAGGCAGAAAAATCCTGGCAGCTTAAAATGCCGAGGATTTCAGGCACTGGGCAGCTTTATCACAAACCAATATAAATCCCTCTGAGTGTGCTGAGCAGAGTTCTCTGTACACTCAGAGGGATTTTTTCGCCTTTCAGGTTCTCTGCAACGCTTCTGCAACACTCTGCGTGATAATATACAGCCACAAAAGAAAAACAGACACAAAATAAAAAACATAAAGATAAAAAACGGAGGAAAACAAAAATGATGGACACAATGAAGAACATGAGAAACACAATGGACGATGAGCTTCTTCTCAAGGTAAACGGCGGCGATTTCGGCGACAGCGCCTATGAGGCCGAGAACCATGTTCGTCTTCACAGCGTAGGAGATTTCGTAGAGGTTTATGACAACTGGCTTCACATCACCACAACACGCGGAGAAATAATCCGCATGATACTTCAGGAAATGGATAAGGGCCCCTTAAGCTTCGATGTAATAACCGCTCCTCTTTACCTCGTCAGGTTCCCTGACCACAGAGAGATGTGGTACAGCTCAAATGCCATTCAGAGCTGATAAGCTTAAAGAAGCATATAAAACAGACAACCGGCACAGCCGGAAATAATAAAAAGAAAAACAACAATAAGGATTAAAAAGGAGAAAACAGAAATGACAAGCACAATCAGAACAATCGACGAGAAGGCACTTAAAATGGTAACAGGCGGAGAGTACGAGGTTTGCATAAGCAAAGACTTCGAGTCCATGCTGGAGGAGTTCAAGCGCATAAATCCATATATCCGCAAGTTTGAGCCTGTTAAAAATGAGGCCAAGTTTTAATTAAAGTTAGGCAGGATAAGCAATAATTGAAAAGGGGACGATTAACATGAAAAAGATTGATGAAAAGGTACTTGCAATGGTAGCAGGCGGACAGGATGAAAATACATATAATTCTTCTATCAAAGTAGAATTCAAGTACAGGGAAGCCCGTAATCGTTTCCTGACACCCGACCTCGGCAGTCGTGATGATGAAGTCCTCCTGTAAGGAGAACTTTCCAAAGGCTGACCGGTAAGAACAGATAATTTCCCGCAAGGAGGGATGAGAAATGGCAGGCACAGCAAAGACCTTGGATGACAGCTTGCTCAAATATGTAAGCGGCGGACAGAATGTGAATTCTTCCGGAGGACTTGGCATAAAGATAGTGATAGTTATCCCCATAGATCTTGACCCACGCAAGAAAAACTCATAAAGCTCAGCTCAGAAAACACACAGCAAAAATATGGAGGCACAGTATGACGAACACAGTAAAAGCAGTGGATGAGAAGGCTCTGAAGCTTGTAACAGGCGGAGCGAATGTCAATGCTTCAGCCGACAAGCTTAGCGTCAATATAAATGTCATAATACCTATAAATCTGCGTATTCGTTATAAGAATACAAATACAGCAAAGTAAAATAGCTGCCTGAAAGACTGAAGGCAGTTCATAAAATTCAGTGGATTACACGCGGGGCGGGTTCATCTTCCGTCCCGCCTTTTTTGCGTTCTGCAAAATTTCATCATGCAAACTTCGTCATGCAAACTTCGTCATGCAAAACTTCGTCATGTAAAACTTCGTCATGTAAAACTCCGTCATGTAAAACTTCGTCATGCAATCTTCGTCATTCAAACTTCGTCATGCAAAACTCCGTCATGAACCCCATCAAAAAAGCTTCACCATGAAAAGCTCCGCCATAAAACTCTGCCCCGGAAAAAGCTTCATCTGACCCCGCATAAAATAAACTCAGATTATAAAAAATCAAAATATTCATTATTATACCGAATATTCATAGTTTTATGCATAAATTAATGAATATTTATTCAATTTCCAACTTGATTTTTTAGAAAAGCTGTTTATAATATAATAGCGGCGTTCTGTCGGACCTGATTCCTTCTTCGGCAGTGCTGTTCCGCAGACCCGAGCTCAGGCGTTGCAGTCAGTGCCTGAGACCTGCGCTCCGGGCTTCGCCGGCAGATTATGCAGACTGTTCAGGCAGCCGGCCGCTTATTTTATCATAAGGGGAAAGTTTATGAAGTTATGGAAAGGCCGCTTCTCAAAGGAAGCAGCACCGGAAACCAACGATTTTAATTCATCGATATCCTTTGACTCAAGGATGTTCAAGGAGGATATCGACGGTTCCATCGCCCACGCGGCAATGCTCGGCAGACAGGGCATAATAGAGCCAGCCGAGAGCGAGAAGATAATAGCAGAGCTCAAAAAGATAAAGCAGGATATAATCGACGGAAATCTTACCATCGACCCCGATGCCGAGGATATCCATACATTCATCGAGGGAGAGCTCACCGGAAGAATAGGCCAGACGGGAAAGAGACTCCATACCGCAAGAAGCCGCAACGATCAGGTTGCCCTCGATATAAGGCTCACGCTCCGCCCGGAGGTTGAGGGGCTTATCTCCCAGCTGAAGGACCTCGTCAATATGCTTGCCGGCAAGGCGGAAGAATATTACGATACCGTAATGCCCGGCTATACTCACATGCAGAGAGCCCAGCCGATAACCTTCGGCCATCACCTCCTTGCATACTGCGAGATGCTCATGAGGGATATCGACAGACTTAAGGATGCGAAGGACAGGATGAATTTCTGTCCGCTCGGCTCAGGCGCTCTTGCCGGAACCACATATCCCCTCGACAGAGAGCTGACCGCTTCCCTCTTAGGCTTCACAGGCCCCACTCAGAACAGCCTCGACGGTGTCGCCGACAGGGATTTCTGCGCGGAGATTGCATTTGCGGTGTCACTCACAATGGTGCATCTCTCAAGATTCTGTGAGGAGCTTATCCTCTGGTGCTCATGGGAGTTCAAGTTCATAGAGCTTGATGATGCCTTTTCAACCGGCTCGAGTATAATGCCGCAGAAGAAAAATCCCGATCTTGCCGAGCTTATCAGGGGCAAGAGCGGAAGAGTTTTCGGTGATCTCGTCACACTTCTCACCATGATGAAGGGCCTGCCGCTTGCTTATAATAAGGATATGCAGGAGGATAAGGAGGCAGTGTTCGATGCAGTCGATACACTGAAGCTCTGCCTGACACCTCTCATCCCGATGGTTGACACAATGACCGTCATAAAGAAAAACATGAGGAAAGCCGCAGCAGGCGGATTTATCAATGCCACAGACTGCGCAGATTTCCTTGTGGCAAATAAAGGAGTGCCATTCAGGGATGCCTATAAGATTACAGGCGAGCTTGTGGCTCTCTGTATAGAGAAGGGCATAAGCCTCGAAGAGCTGCCGATAGAGGAGTACCGGAAGATCTGCCCCGAATTTGATGAGGGTGTCTACGAGGCCATCAACCTTGAGAAGTGCGTAAATGACAGAACCGTCCTCGGCGGACCTGCTCCGCAGAATGTGCTTGCTCAGGCAGCGAGAGTCAAGGAACTCATAAAAAACATATAAAAAACAGAACAATATAAATCATACAATATAAAGGAAAGAAAGCTATGTCAAAGATTAAAGTAGGCGTTGTAGGCGCCACAGGATATGCGGGAGCCGAGCTGTGCAGGATAATCTACAGCCATCCCGAAGCAGAGCTTGGCGCAGTCAGCTCCGTAAGCTTCGAGGGACAGGAGCTGTCAGATGTGTACCCCGCATACAGAGAGATGCTCGACAATGTCCTTGTAAACGAGGATGAGGTCATCGAAAAGAGCGATGTCATTTTTGCCGCTCTTCCTCATGGACTGTCACAGGAGCTTGCCGCAAAGTGTGATAAGGCAGGAAAGAAGTTCATCGACTTCGGCGCAGACTTCAGACTGAAGGACGAAGCGACCTATACCAAGTGGTATGACAAGACCTTTACCGATAAGGCTCTTCATGAGAAGTCGGTCTACGGACTCCCCGAGCTTTTCAGAGAGTATATAAAGGGAAAGACCATAGTTGCCAACCCGGGATGCTATACAACAGCAGTTCCGCTCGCTCTCGTCCCGGCGCTCAGAGCAGGCCTCGTCAGCACAGAGGGAATCATCGCCGACTGCAAATCCGGTGTGACCGGTGCGGGAAGAAAACCCACTCAGGGAAACCACTATCCGGACCTTAACGAGGGCTTCTATGCATATAAGGTCGCAAACCACAGACACGGACCCGAGATAAATCAGACACTTTCAAAGATAACAGGTAAAGATGTCAAGGTAACCTTCGTGCCTCATCTCCTTCCCGTGAACAGAGGAATCCTCGCAACCTGCTATGCAAGGATGAATGACGGCGTGACAGAGGAGCAGTTCTGGAATGCTTATCATGAGGCTTACGACAACGAATTCTTTGTAAGGCTTCTGCCAAAGGGAAAGTGCGCTGATATTCACAATATCAAATATACAAACTTCTGCGATGTCTCGCTCTTCTTTGACTGGGAGAACAGACTTCTCATCGCAATCAGCGCCATTGACAATATGGTAAAAGGCGCTGCAGGACAGGCCGTTCAGAACATGAACATAATCTTCGGCCTTGACGAAAAGACAGGCCTCGATTTCGTTCCGCCTGCATTCTAAAGAAAATAATCTCAGAGGGAAAATCTTATGACACAGATAAAAGGCGGCGTAACTGCCGCAAAGGGCTTCTCGGCCGCAAGCTGCGAGGCAAATATAAAATATAAAGGCAGAACCGATATGGCAATGGTCTATTCGTCCGTGCCATGCGTTTCAGCGGGAACATTTACAAGCAATGTGGTAAAGGCAGCATGCGTTCAGTGGGATATGAAGATTGTCCGTTCCGGCGACCCCATGCAGGCCGTAGTTGTCAACTCAGGCATCGCAAATGCCTGCACAGGCAAGGAGGGCTTTGATGCCTGCGAGGCTACAGCTAAAGCAGTTGAATCCGCCCTCGGAGTTCCCTATACAGGCGTTGCGGTCGCGTCCACGGGAGTCATCGGAATGCAGCTTCCTGTTGATAAGCTTGTAAACGGAGTAAATATGATGGCCGCTTCTCTTGATGAGAGCATCGAGGCAGGCACTGCCGCCTCTCACGCAATCATGACTACCGATACCATCAATAAGGAGACAGCCGTTACATTTGAGGCAGGCGGAAAGACCTGTACCCTCGGCGGCATGAGCAAGGGATCGGGCATGATTCATCCGAATATGTGCACCATGCTCGGCTTCCTTACTACCGATGTAAAGATAAGCAAGGAGATGGCTCAGAAGGCGCTCAGCGATGTCATAAAGGATACCTTCAACATGATAACCGTTGACGGAGATACATCAACCAATGATACCCTTCTCCTCATGGCAAACGGACTTGCGGAGAATGCTGAGATAACAGAAGAGAATGCCGATTACGAGGCTTTCTATGAGGCTCTCTTCCATGTGTGCAGGTATCTTGCCAGAAGAATGGCAGGTGACGGTGAGGGCGCAACCAAGCTCTTTGAGGCTCATGTGGTCAACGCAAAGAGCAAGGATGACGCGAGAACCCTCGCAAGGAGCATAGTCGGCTCCAACCTCTCAAAGGCCGCCATATTCGGCTGTGACGCAAACTTCGGCCGTTTCCTCTGCGCTATGGGATATTCAGGCGCTCAGTTTGACCAGATGGATGTTGAGCTTTTCTATGAGAGCCCGGCAGGCAGACTCGAGGTCTTTGACCACGGAACACCGCTTGAGTTCGACGAGGACTATGCCCTCAAGATAATGAAAGAGGATGAGGTTACAGTCTATGTTGACATGCATGAGGGCACGGAAGAAGCCACTGCCTTCGGCTGCGATTTGACATATGAATATGTAAAGATAAACGGAGAATACAGGAGCTGAGTATAAAATGAATTCAAATATCACAAATTCAGACCGCGCTCATGTGCTTGTCCAGGCGCTGCCTTATATAAGGAAATATGCCGGAGAGACCATCGTTGTGAAATACGGCGGCAATGCCATGATAAACGATGAGCTCAAGGATGCCGTCATCAAGGATATCATCCTCATGCAGACAGTCGGCATCAATGTAATACTCGTCCATGGCGGCGGCCCCGAGATAAACGCAATGCTCAAAAAGATAAACAAAGAGAGCAAATTTGTAAACGGCATGAGGTATACCGATCAGGAGACCATGGATATCGTCCAGCAGGTGCTTGCAGGCAAGGTCAATAAGGACCTGGTTCAGCTCATCGAGGATAACGGCGGCAAGGCAATAGGAATCTGCGGCCTCGACGGTTCGCTCCTCAAGGCAGATAAGCTCAGCGAGGATCTCGGCTATGTGGGCGAGATAAGAGAGGTAAATTCTCAGATTCTCTCCGACTGTTCAGCTAACGGCTATATCCCCGTAGTTTCAACCATAGCCGCAGGCTATAACGGTGAGGTGTTCAATATCAATGCCGATGTTGCCGCATCAAGGATTGCCGAGAAGATAGGCGCAAGAAAGCTTATTCTCATGACCGATATCAGAGGACTCCTCAGAGATAAGGATGACGAGAATACCCTGATTCCTGTGGTGAAGCTTGCCGATGTGCCGAAGCTCAAGAAGGACGGCATAATCTCAGGCGGAATGATTCCTAAGATTGACTGCTGTGTCGATGCTGTTAGAGGCGGCGTCCACAGAGCCCATATCATTGACGGCAGAGAGCCTCACTCCATACTCATCGAGCTCTTCACCGACGAAGGAATCGGCACAATGTTCTATTGATAATTTATCAGGATAAACCGTGAAGCTTAGAGGCTTTTAAGCTGCTAAGCTGCTAAACTGCTAAGTCGTTCAGCTATTCAGCTGCCCGACTACTCAACAATTACATAGCTGCTGCAGTTGCGAGGTTACGAAGTTACGAAGTTGCGCAGTTACGAAGTTGCGCAGTTACGAAGTTGTGCAGTTATGCAGTTACTCAATTATACAGCTGCTCGGTTTTCAGGTGTTCAGCTGTCAGACTGTTCAGCTCAGGCCCGGCAGCCCCAAAAACTCACAGGGCAGCGTTTTCAGCCCATACTATAAAAATTCTGAAAAGGACAAAACGAAATGATATACGATAAATTAAAAGCACAGGATGATGAATATCTTCTTCATGCCTACGGCCGCGCTCCTGTCGCAATCAGGAGCGGAAAAGGAGTCATCGCCGAGGATTATGACGGAAAGAAATATATCGACTTTACCGCCGGTATCGGCGTAAATGTCCTCGGCTACTGCCCGGATAACTGGGTAAAGGCCGTCACAGCCCAGCTCTCAAATGTTCAGCATGTCTGCAACTATTACATAAACGATAACTGCACAGAGCTTGCAGAAAGGCTCACAAAGGCCGCAGGCATGAGCAGGGTGTTCTTCTGCAATTCCGGCGCCGAGGCAAACGAGTGCGCGATAAAGGTCGCAAGAAAGAACGGCGCAAAGGACGGAAAGTGGAAGATTATCACCCTTATCGATTCCTTCCACGGCAGAACCCTCACAACTCTTGCCGCAACCGGCCAGGAGGTTTTCCATAAAACATTTCTTCCCCTCACAGACGGTTTCATCTATGTAAAGGGAAACGATATAGATGCTCTCAAAGCCGCCATCGATGATGAAGTCTGCGCGGTTATGCTTGAGGGAGTACAGGGCGAAGGCGGAGTAATCCCGATGAGCGAGGAGTATCTCAAGGCCGTCAGAAAGCTCTGCGACGAGAAAAACATCCTCATGATAATGGACGAGGTCCAGACAGGTGTCGGCAGAACAGGCTATTTCTATTCATATCAGCGCGCGGATATCCTTCCGGATGTCGCCACAAGCGCAAAGGGCCTCGCAGGAGGACTCCCGATAGGCGCATGTATGGTCAGCGAAAAGCTTAAGGATATATTCGTCCCGAGCGATAACGGCTCCACCTTCGGCGGCAACCCCGTCGTGTGCGCAGGCGGTGTTGAGATAGTGAAAACCGTTGCCGACCCCGATTTCCTCGCAGAGGTCAGGGCAAAGGGCGAGTATTTCACTGAGAAATTAACCGCAATGAAGAATGTAAGCTTCGTCCGCGGAAAGGGCATGATAATCGGCATCAAGGTCGAGAACGGCATGGATGCCCATGCAATCATGGAGAAGTGCATCGAGAAGGGGCTTCTCATCCTCACAGCCAAGGGAGATATGTGCAGATTCCTTCCTCCGCTCTCGATAAGCTATGATGAGATAGACGCAGGCCTAAAAATCTTTGAGGAAGTCATAAGCTGAAAAACAGCTGAAAGCTGTGAAAATCAGCAATAAGCAGAAAAGCAGCTGCAGGCTGTTCAGCCATCGCTGTAAAAACAGCAGACATAATAAAGAAGGTCATCGACCCTGTGCGGAATGTGTGCGCCGTACAGGATTGATGACCTTTTTTGATGCCTTTGTGCCCTGACTGCCGCAGCAGAAGGGAAAAAATATACCGGAAGTGAAGTGCAAAAAGCAGAGACCGGAAAATAATCCGCCGGGCACCTTCAAACAACGCAAAAAGGGAAGCCGCATTTGCGGCTTCCCTTAACTGCTTTTTCTTCAGAAGATTACTTTCTGAGACCGAGCTCTGCAACGATCTTTCTGTATCTCTCGATGTCAACCTTTGTGAGGTACTTTAAGAGGGATCTTCTCTGACCAACCATCTTTAAGAGGCCGCGTCTTGAGTGATGGTCCTTCTTGTGAACACGGAGATGATCTGTGAGGTCGTTGATCCTCTTTGTGAGAATAGCGATCTGAACTTCAGGAGAACCTGTGTCTCCCTCGTGTGTAGCATACTGGGCAATTATTGCCTGCTTCTCTTCCTTAAGCATTTTTCACCTTTTCCGCAGATATTTCACTGCTTTAATTAAAATATATTTGCCCTCAGTCACAGGAGAAGGGTGGTGTTTCCGTCTTCCGAGACCCGGGTAGCTCTGCAATTATATCACCGCAGTCTTCCTTTGTAAAGAAAAAATTTTGAGCATTCAGCTTTCTTAAAAGCATTCGGAAGCTGCCTTCTCAGCTGCAAAAAAATGTTTATAAATATTTACAAACCGATTTCTCTTCCAAAGCCGCCAAAAGTGAAAACAAGGCCGCAACAGGAGCCTTAAAAAGCACAATTAGTAGTGCCTGAACGGCCTGTAAACCACTGTATATGCTAAATTTTTGTAAATTAAGAAAATTTTTTTATAAATACTATTGACAAATTTATAAACTTGATTTATAATACGGTCGAAGGTTGAGGAAAGAAACCTTCAGAGAGAAAGAAATAAAGCCCCAATGCAAATTTTAAGAAAGGCGAGGCAAAGAAGATTATGTATTCAAGAAAACCACAGACAATTTTAACAAGCAGAAAATTAAACAGCGTAAGCTCAAAGGCAAAGGCTCATGAATCAGTCAGAGAGCAGTCCTTCACAAGCCCCGCTGAGAACCACTTCGGCACGATGTATGTAAACATCGGCGGAGTTGCGATGCCGATAAAGTAAGGCATTTTTCAGACGGAGATTGAAAAAGATTTAGAAAGAAAAAAGATGCCGGTAAAAGTACCGGTGAGTATTCACGGATAATAAGATCCGGGAAAGGGAAATATTATGAACAGAAATAAGCCAATGACAATAATGACAAGCAGACTCGCAAACAGCAGGGTAAAGGCAAGAGGAACAAAGGCCTTCGATGATGCCAAGGACTTCGAGCTCACAAGCCCGGCCATGAAGAACAGCAACAGCTGCTATGTGTATGCTTCAGGAGTTATCATCCCGATAAGCAGATAAGAAACTCTGTAACTTAAAGTACAAGTGTTAAAATCCACACCTTATATAGCAAAAGCCGTGAGATATTCTCGCGGCCTTTTGTTTTTTCTGCTTTTTTGAAAAGCCGGAACCGCAGCTTTTGCGCCGGCTGTTGTCCTGCGGTTTAAATCCAAGGTTCAGACGGAACTTTTAAAGCGGAGCTTTAAGCCGCCGGCTTTCCACAGCCGCTGTTTAAAATGCGGAAAACCGAATGAGTTTGCTTTATGTATCTTGCTTATTCCATTCAAATGTGGTTTAATTACTCTGAATATTTATGTAAACCTGAAAGAAAGAAGTATAGAGAATGAACTCAAGCAAAACAGCTGAAACCCGCAAAAAGGGCAACCTGAAAAGGTTCCTGCCCTACTACAAAAAGTATGTCGGTGTGCTTGTCTTTGACCTTTTCTGCGCCTCACTGACAACACTCTGCGCCCTTGTCCTGCCGATTATCGTCAGAGCGATAACCAACAAGGGAATGAATGATCTTGCCGGCCTCACAGTCGGCTATATCCTAAGGCTCGGCGGACTTTATGCCCTCTTAAGGGTCATAGATGCCGCGGCTACATTCTTCATGGCCTCAATCGGGCATATCATGGGAGCAAAGATAGAGACCGACATGCGCCGTGATATATTCGACCACCTTCAGAAGCTCAGCTTCAACTACTACGACAACACCAAGATAGGCCAGATAATGGCCCGCATCACCTCGGATCTTTTCGATGTCACCGAGTTTGCTCATCACTGCCCCGAGGAATATTTCATCGCCATAATCAAGATAATCGCAACATTTGTCATCCTCAGCGGCATAAATTTCACCCTGACTCTTATAATGTTTGCTGTCATCCCGATAATGCTCGTCTTTCTCTTCATATTCAACAGAAAGCTCCGCAGCCAGCAGATGCGCCAGCGCCGCCAGATAGGCGAGGTCAACGCCCAGGTCGAGGATTCCATGCTCGGAGTCAGAGTTGTCAAGAGCTTTGCCAATGAGGAGGTCGAGAAGAAAAAGTTCGAGGACGGCAACATAAAGTTCTTCGACATCAAGAAAGAGTTCTATTTCATCATGGGATGGCTCGATTCCACCAGTAAATTCTTTGACGGAATAATGTATATCCTCATGGTTGTGGTCGGAGCAATCTACATGATGCACGGCTATATCACAGCCGCTGATCTTGTGGCATATCTCCTGTATGTCACAACCCTCATCGAGTCCGTCCACAGGATAATCCAGTTTACCGAGCAGTTCCAGAGAGGCATGACCGGTATCGACCGCTTCTATGAGGTGCTTGATGCCGAGATAGATATTAAGGATGCTCCGGGAGCCGTGGATATCGGCAATGTAAAGGGAGATATAAAGTTTGATAATGTCACCTTCGAGTATGCCGATGACGGCAAGCGCGTGCTCACTGATATCAATATAGATGTAAAAGCCGGCGAAAATGTCGCCCTTGTCGGTCCGTCAGGCGGCGGAAAGACAACCATGTGCAATCTCATTCCGAGATTCTATGATGTCACCGGCGGAAGGATAACCATAGACGGAAAGGATGTCCGTGATGTCACTGCAAAGTCCCTGAGGGATCATATCGGCTTTGTCCAGCAGGATGTGTATCTCTTCTCGGGCTCGGTCTTTGAGAATATACAGTACGGCAGACCGGGAGCTTCAAGGGAGGATGTCATCGAGGCCGCGAAACGCGCAGGCGCCCATGAGTTCATCTCGGAGCTTCAGAACGGCTATGATACCTATGTGGGAGAGAGAGGAGTCAAGCTCTCGGGCGGCCAGAAGCAGAGGATTTCCATTGCGAGAGCCTTCCTCAAGAATCCTCCTGTGCTCATCCTCGATGAGGCAACGAGCGCCCTCGACAATGAGAGTGAGAGAGTGGTTCAGGAGTCCCTTGAGAAGCTTCAGAAGGGCAGAACAACATTCACCATCGCCCACAGGCTCACAACCATAAGAAATGCGACAAAGATACTTGTGCTCACAGAGGAGGGCATAGTGGAACAGGGAACCCATGAGGAGCTCATGGAGAAGAAGGGCATCTACTTCGGCCTCTACAGCGCGTACGCAGACATGCATAAATAACATTTCGGCCCGCCGGCCGCCTCATCAAAATTTTACAGACCATGAGAAAGTGTGGAAAACAGAAACAATGGATAAGGAAAGATTTTTAAACAGCCTTAAAGGCAAAAGGATAACATTTGCCGGCATAGCGAGAACCAATATGCCGCTCATAGAGCTTTTTCTGAAGTACGGCGCCATAGTAACCGCAAGGGATAAAAAAACAGACCTCGGAGCTAACGGCGAGAGGCTCAGAGAGCTCGGAGTCACAATGATAACAGGAGAGAAATATCTCGATGACATAACCGAGGATATGCTTTTCCGCGCTCCCGGCATGCCATACTATCTCCCCGGGCTCAATAAGGCGAGAGCGGACGGCGTTGCAGTCACAAGTGAGATGGAGGTGTTCTTCGATGTCTGCCCCTGCAGGATATTCGCAGTCACAGGCTCCGACGGAAAGACCACCACTACATCCATAATAGCGGAATTTCTGAAGGCTGAGGGAAAGACAGTACACCTCGGCGGCAATATCGGCAGACCGCTTCTCCCGATTATCAACGAGATAAAAGAGGACGACATAGCCGTTGTCGAGCTGTCAAGCTTCCAGCTTATCAGCATGCGCAGAAGTCCCGATGTAGCCGTTATCACAAATCTTTCACCAAACCACCTCGATATCCACAAGGATATGCAGGAATATGTTGACGCAAAGAGAAATATCTATCTCCATCAGAATGCCTTCTCAAGAACAGTTCTCAACCTCGATAACGATATAACCTCCTCATTCCGTGATGAGGTCAGAGGTGAGCTCTGCCTCTTCTCAAGAAAGCAGAGCGTGACAAGGGGAGCGTACGCAGAGGATGGAAAGATATATGTAAACGGTGAGTATCTGATGGATACCGCCGATATCAGGCTTCCCGGCAATCATAATGTAGAGAACTATCTCGCTGCAATCAGCGCGGTCTGGGGATATGTAAGCCCCGAAAACATAATAAAGGTCGCAAAGGAGTTCGGAGGAGTTGCCCACAGGATGGAGTTTGTCCGTGAGATAGACGGAGTGAAGTACTATAATGATTCCATAGCCACAAGCCCCTCAAGAGCGATGGCAGGCACCCTCTCGGTTTATGATAAGAAGATAATCATCATAGCGGGCGGCGCAGACAAGAAGATACCGTTCGATGAGCTCGGTGAGGTCATCTGCAATAAGGTAAAGACACTCATACTCGTGAAGCCTGAGCATAAGCTTGAGGGCTTCAAGGAGCCTGCCGCCGATAAGATAGATACAGCCGTCAGGAATGCCCTGTCATATAAGGAGGGAAATCCTGAGATAATCATGTGCTATAACATGCAGGATGCCGTCACAGCCGCAAGGAAGGCCGCAGAGCCCGGCGATATAGTGTCGCTCTGCCCGGCATGCACAGGCTTCGATATGTACGCAAGCTTTGAGGTGAGGGGAAATATCTACAGGGATATCGTCCTCAGCGAGAAATGATTTTCGGGCAAATCTGTCATCATTCAGATGTAAAATTTCACGAAATGTCTGAAAAAGCCGGATTGAAATCATGTACTGAACTTTGCAGCTCCGAAATTATGCAGCTGCCGTAACCTTGAAGCTTGGCAGTTCATAGCTTCAAGGCAGTGCTGCGGCTTCAGTGGTTCTCGTGCTTTTGCGGTTTGGTGATGACAGCTTAAAGCTCAGAGGTTGAAATATAATGGCAAAAAGATTAAAAGGAACAACAAGACATAATTCGGCGAGAAAATCCGCCCGCTCAGCAGCCAAGAGGTCTTCCCGCAGGGCAGAGGCGCCGAAATATAACTATTTTGAGAGCAAGATTCTCTCAGCGCTCAGAAAGGATAAGGAGAAGGAGTTCTCCTCAAGGGAGCTCATGCGTCTCTCCGGCATAAAGGAGAAGGAGAGCTTCTATACAGCGCTTAAATCACTTGAGGAAAAGGCTGCAGTGCTTGTCGACAGGCACAATGTCAGACTCAACCGTGAGATAAAGACCGCCGAGTGTGAGCTTGTGTCGCTCTCGGAGGGCTTCGGCTTCGCAAGACCTGCCGACGGCGGCGAGGATATATTCATCCCCGGAAGATTTCTCGAGGGCGCACTCATAGGCGATAAGGTGCTCGTCACCGATATCAGGAAAGACGATAAGGGTTATTCCGGAATTATCTCAAGGGTGCTTGAGAAAGGCAGAAATACCATAACCGGTACAGTCCGCAGCACAGAATACGGCTTTGAGCTGATACCCGATGCTGCCATAAGATACAATCCCGGAATCTCTCCCGCAGACCTCCTTGAAGCAAAGGACGGCGATAAGGTCCTCGCAAGGCTCATGAGGGACTGGCGCGGCGACTGGACTAACGCAAAGGTGCTGAAGGTGTTCGGCTCGGGCGAGAGCGCAAGAGTCTGCGCAGATGCCGTCATAGAGAAATACGGCATACCGTCCGTGTTCTCTCAGGAGGTTCTCGATGAGGCAGAGATAATTGCTTCCCGGAAGATAACCGAAGAGGAGATTTCAAAGCGCCTTGACCTGAGAAATGAAGCCATATTTACCATAGACGGCGCAGATGCGAAGGACCTCGATGATGCCATATCCTGTGAAAAGTATGAGGAGGGCTATCACCTCGGAGTCCATATCGCCGATGTCTCCCACTATGTCACGGCGGGATCCCTCTGCGATGAAGAAGCCATGAACAGAGGCACGAGCGTATATTTTGCCGACAGGGTCATCCCGATGCTCCCCGAGTGCATATCAAACGGAGTGTGCTCGCTGAATGCAGGCACCGATAAGCTCACCTTCTCGGCGCTCATGGATATTGACTTTGAGGGAAAGCTCATCAGATATAAATTCAGAAAGAGCATAATAAGCTCAAAGGTGCGCGGTGTTTACTCAGAGGTAAACGAAATCTTTGACGGCACGGCGTCCGATGAGATTAAGGAAAAATATTCATCTGTCACAGAGAGCCTCCGGGCCTCAAGAGAGCTTGCGCTCATACTCAGAAAGGCCGCCGAAAGGCGGGGCACCATGAACCTTGAGAGCGGAGAGTCGAAGTTTGTGCTCGATGAAAACGGCGTCTGTGTAGATGTCAGACCGAGAGTGAGCGGCGAGGCAGAGCAGATGATTGAGCAGCTCATGATCTGCGCAAATATCGCGGCCGCAAGAACGAGCGTGGATCATAAGATACCATTCCTCTACAGAATACACGAGAGCCCCGAGCCACAGAGGGTGAGGGATCTCTATACTCTGCTTTCAGCCATAGGAGTCGACTGCAGAGAGCTGAAGAACGACCGCCCCGGAGCAAAGGACTTCGCAGCCATACTCTCAAGGGTAAGCGGACAGCCGACAGAGATACTTGTCTCCCAGCGGCTTCTGCGTACCATGGAGAAGGCAAAGTATTCCACCGAGGAGCTCGGTCATTTCGGCCTTGCGCTGAGGGATTACTCCCACTTCACATCCCCGATAAGGCGCTACCCCGATACCTCCATCCACAGGATACTCACAGATCTTGTGGGCGGAATGCCGCAGGAGGATATCCTCAGGCGCTATGCGTCCTTTGCCGATATGAGCGCAGTAAAGTCCTCGGAAAACGAGGTCAGGGCAGTGAATGCCGAGCGTGATGCCGAGGACTGCTATATGGCAGAGTATATGAAGCAGCACATCGGCGAGGAGTATGACGGCATAGTCAGCGGAGTCACAAAGAACGGCGTGTTCGTCCGCCTTGATAATAATGTCGAGGGATATGTTGACACAGGCCTTTTCAAAGACTGCAGATTCGACTATGACGGAGTGATTACACAGAGATGTTCACGCACCGGAAGAGTCCTCACCATAGGCACACCGCTGAGAGTGAGAGTCTCCTCCTGTGTGGTAGCCACAGGCATGGTGGATTTCTGCCCGGCAGAGGAAAACGAAAATGAAAATAATTAATGCCCGGATACTCGACGGCAGCTTTAAGCTGAGAAAAGCCGATATCGAGATAAGCGATGATAAAAAAATAGCGCAGGTCGCCGATAAGCTTGCCTATAGTGAGAGTGAGCTTGTCCTTGACTGTGAGGGATATACCGTTGTCCCCGGATTCATAGATATCCATATCCACGGCTGTGTCGGGAGGGATACCTGTGACGGCAGCCGTGAGAGCATAGAGGAGATGGCGCAGTACCTGATAACAAAGGGAGTCACCGGCTTCTGCCCCACAACCCTCACCGTCAGCGAGGAGACAATAGCTGCAGCTCTGGCGGCGGCAAAGGACTGCATGGATAATCCCGTAGAGGGAGCTGCAGTGCTCGGAGTCAATATGGAGGGACCTTTCATCTCAAAGGAGAAGAAGGGCGCCCAGAATGAGGCCTTTGTGAGAAAGCCTGACCCTGAGCTTTTCAGAAAGCTCTATGAAGGCTGCGGCGGCATAGTAAAGCTTGTGGATATCGCACCCGAGCAGGAGGGCGGACTCGACTTTGTAAAAGATATAAAGAACATCTGCCGCGTAAGCATTGCCCATACCACCGCAGACTATGATGAGGCAAAGGCAGCCTTTGACGCAGGCATAACTCACGCAACACATCTTTTCAACGCAATGACAGGCCTGAATCACCGCTCCCCCGGAGTTGTGGGAGCAGTGTTCTCCGATAAGCGCGTAATGGCCGAGCTTATCTGTGACGGACACCATGTCCACCCCTCCGTGGTAAAGACCGTGTTCGACCTCATGGGCGACAGAGTCTGCGTGATAAGCGATGCCCTCGCAATATCAGGACTTCCCGAGGGAACCGAGTCCGAGCTCGGCGGCCTGCCCATATCAGTTAAAAACGGCACATGTGTCCTTGAGGACGGAACCATCGCCGGATCCATAAGCAATCTCCATGAGGAGCTGAAAAATCTCGTCAGCTGGGGAGTCCCGCTTGAGGCGGCCGTAAAAGCCATGACACTGAATCCCGCAAAAGCAATCGGCGCCGATAAGGAAACCGGCAGCATAGAGCCCGGCAAGAGAGCGGACCTTGTCATACTCGATGATAAGCTCGAGATAGTCGGCGTGTATCATTGAGTCAGCATTAAAAGCATATCCTGAAGAACGAATACACCATACAGGAAAAATTACAGGAGGTAAACCATGTATTGTCCCTACTGCGGTCAGCCGCTGAAAGACGGCGAGCCCCATAACTGCCCGAATGCGCCTGCAGGCGTTTATGCGGGCGGACTGAACAGCATAAGCACAGCGCCCGCTACTCCTGCGGTAAAGATACTCAGAGAGACAGGCTCCTCCGCCATGACACTGCTGACAGCTCTGTTCATGATGGTCCCTACAGTCTATTCTTTCCTGAGCGCTGTTCGTTCAGCCGTAAATCTCGGTGAGTCCTCTCTTCTCAGTTCAGGGCATACTGCGCTTCTGCAGATTGCCGTCATTTCTCTTGAATTCATATTGTTTGTTTCCAATATGCTGATTCCTGTCGGCATGCTGCTCGTGTGGGGAGCCTGCAGAAACCCTCAGAGCCCATATATTAAGACCGGCGGCTTCACCGTGATGAAGGCAAGCACGATAATAAGCCTGCTGTCAATAATCGCTGCGTGCGCCTGCAGCGGACTTCTGGTTCTTCTGTCATATTCCTCAGAGACTATCCGCTCGCATTTAGTTCTGCTGCTTGGCTCCGGAGCATTTGTCGCCGTTGCGGCAGTGCTCATGCTTGTCTATTATCTTAAGATATTCACAACCATAAACTCCGCAAAGACCGTCGCAGTGACCGGCGGCTATGACGGAAAGATATCCGGCTTTGTGGGAGTTGTCGCCATCATCGTGGCCATAATAAATTCACTTCTGCTCATGATGTCGGTGTTTACCTACGGCCTGTCAAACGGCCTTGTCAGGGAAACTTTGTCAGACAGCGGAATTTCCGATAACGGTGTTGATACCTTCATGAATATAATGAGCGGCGTGGCAGGCTCACTTCCGGCGCTCGCGGCGGTTGCATTTTCGCTGTTATCCTCAGTCCTCGGTATCTGCCTGCTCTACAGGACAAAAGGCAGGCTTGAGAGCGCAGGAGTCGTAAATTTCAATGTCCCGTATCCGGCCGAAGTCAATGGGCAGTCTGTTCAGAATGAGTATGTGCAGAATGAGTATGTGCAGAATGAGTATGTCCGGAACGGGTATCCCGAGGAGGATTACGCTGAGGAGGAAATCGCTCAGGATGAGTTCTATAAGCCCTCACAGCGGGAGGATGCCGAGGAGGGCGTGGAAACCGAAACTGCTTCAGATGAACAGAGCCCCGAAAACGGAGCTTTAAACTCCTCCGATGCCGCCGAAAATGCCGTTCCCGAAAAGGCCCCCTCGGCCCTCATAACAAGGCTCAGGGACAGAGCGGCGGCAGTTGTGGATAAGGATGAATTTACCATAGGAAAGAGCGCCGAGAAATCAGATTTCAGAATAGATGCAAACCCCACGGTCAGCCGTGTCCATGCAGTGATAAGAAGAAGAGGTTCGTCCTTCTTCATTGCCGACAATAATTCCACGAACGGAACCTTTGTCAACGGCGTGAAGGTGACGGATGAAACCGAGATTTTCTCAGGCGATGAGATAAGGCTCTCAAATGAGATATTCACCTTTGTCATAAAGGAACGGGGATAATTTTCCACATCTATAAAGTGAAATTGGGGAAAAGGAGCGGGAATCAGCATGAAAGAATACATTCTCACAAACGATGAATACAGGATGAACTGGGTCGGGGGAAATACCGAGTGGGGTACGGTGAAGGCCCCGGAGGAGCTGGAGGTCAGGAAGGAAAGCCGCCGTGAGGGCGATGTTGTCTACGAAACATACAGCTTTACCAATATCTCCGAGAAAGCTCTCGTCACAAGTCTCCTTGATGTGAAGATATATACCCCTCTCAATGATGACTATGCGGCCGGCGCAGATGAGTGCATGGTAAGACGCTGCCATGCCCATATATGGTGCGGCGAGAGCATCTCATGGATGTACGGACTGCGCATGGGCGGAAATTTCGGCAAAGAGAATATGAACGCTGGCATGGTTCTCACAGATGGCAACATATCCGGCTACAGCATAGAGAGAGACCCCGCATTAAGCTCAAATGACAGAGGCGATATAATCCTTCATCCGACACCCATGTATATGGAGCCGGGAGAGACAAGGGAGATAAGCTGGGTGATATTCCCGCATTCAGGCAGGGAAGATTTCATGAAAAAGGCTGCAGCCTACTGCCCTCAGTTCATAGAGATAACAGCAGATAAATATCTCTATTTCGAGGGCGAGGAGATAAAATTTGACCTGAAGTTCGCCCTTGAGCCGGAGAACCTGAACATAAATGTTGTCTATCCGGGAGGCAGAGAGAAAAATCTCGGCCATACCGAGTCAGACGGACTCTATCACTGCTCACTCCCTGCGGATGTCTGCGGACAGATACGTGTGAACATAAAGGCAGACGGAGTCCTCACCCACCTCACACTTATGGTGCAGAAGCCATTCGAGGAGCTTCTCAGAGCAAGGGTGAAGTTTGTCACCGAGCGTCAGCAGTTCAGGAAAAAGGGACATGCCCTTGACGGAGCCTATATCATATTTGATAATGAGGAGGATCATTTCCTCTATAACAGGCGCAATGACCTCAATGCCGGCAGAGAGAGAGTCGGAATGGGAGTGCTCGTGGCAAGATTCCTTCAGAAATATAGCTCTCCTCAGGCTCAGCTTTCACTCGACAGGTTTACCGACTATGTCCTCAGAGAGCTTTTCGATACCGAGACAGGCATGGTCTATAATGACTATGGAAAGGATAACTCTCAGATAAACAGAATGTATAACTATCCGTGGATGAGTGTCTTTTTCTGTGAGCTCTACCGCCTGTATAAAGAAAAGACCTACGCAAGATACGCTTACCTTGCGATGAAATCCTTCTATGAGCAGGGAGGAAAGAAGTTCTATGCCATAGAGATACCGGTAAAGCTTCTGCTGAAGGTGCTTCATTCGGCAAGGATGAAGTCCGAGTATGATGAGATGCTCTCCTGCTTCAGAGCTCAGGCAGACTATATAATGGAGATAGGCACAAGCTACCCGCAGCATGAGGTGAGCTTTGAGCAGAGCATAGTTGCCCCTGCGGCCAATGTGCTTCTCGGAGTATATGAGGCCACTGAGGACGAAAAGTACCTTGCAGCTGCGGAGAAGCAGCTTGAGATTCTCTCGCTCTTCAACGGGAATCAGCCCGACCACCATATGTACGAGGTCGCAATAAGGCACTGGGACGGCTTCTGGTTCGGCAAAAGGCAGAATTTCGGAGATACCTTCCCTCACTACTGGAGCGCCCTCACAGCCAACGCTTATGAGAGATACGCAAACCTCACCGCAGAACCAGAGTATAAGACAAAGGCGGAGGCCGCATACAGAGCGGTTCTCAGTATGTTCTTCCCTGACGGCAGCGCAACATGCGCCTTCGTCTATCCCGCAACCGTAAACGGTGTAACAACGGGCTATGCGGACCCTTACGCAAATGATCAGGACTGGGGCATGTACTATTATCTCAGACATCTGATGGACAAATGAGTAATTGACAGTTGATAATTTTCAATTAACGCCTGACCGCTGTGAGGGGACCGTAAGGAATGGCCGACGGGCGGCAGCCATAGTCCGCTGATTGCAGAACACTGATATTTTGAAAGCTTAAAATGCAGAAAGGTCGGTCCATGGGCCTTTCTGCATTGTGTTCTTTATTTATTTTTGAAGTTATGGTATAATACTGCTCTGAGGCAGAAATGTTAGGAATTTACGGATATAAGCTTGATTATGGGAGAATTTATGGAGTACAGGGTAAACTTGGGAGTGTGGAGCAGAGTGTTTGCGGTGCCGTCGGAGCTTGTCGACAGATATATAAGGACCGCAGGCGAGGCAGAAATAAAGGTGCTGCTGTGGGCGCTGAGACACAGCGATGAGAGCTATAACGATGAGATGATATCGGCAGGCACCGGAGTGAGCATCGAGAAGGTGCCGTCCGCAATGGATTACTGGTCCGGAACAGGCATACTTCAGAGCATGGAGCCTCTGCAGAGAAATCCACAGCCTGCAAAAGGCGTGATGGCTTCGCAGAGTGCAGCAGTTTCTCAGAGTAAGCAGGAGCCTCAGGGTACGCAGGCTTCGCAGGATGAAGACATATCAGAGTTCGCCGGAAAGCCCGATGATGAGAAACCGGCCGCAGACATTCGGGATTCTGTCAGCGCAGCTGCAGCGGAAAGCACGGCAAAAGCAGATAAGCCTGCAGAAAATCAGCCGCAGGAAAAATCCGGGAGCCGCGGCATGAGCGATACCGAGAGCAACGCGAAAAAGCTTGAGAAGGCCCTCGGCCGCAGAATGATAAGACCCGATGTTGATTTCATAAACAAGCGGATGAGTGAGGACCCGAATGTTCTCACGCTTGTCCGTGAAGCCGAGGCGCTTCTCGGAAAAACAATATCCCCGACCCTCTCGGCGGTGATACTCAGCGCATATGATGATATGAATATGCCGCCCGAGGTGATAATCACGCTCCTGAGCTATTGCAGAAGTGTCGGGAAGATGAGCATACAGTATATAGAGGCTGTCATAGATGACTGGGGAAACAGCGGTGTCGACAGCATGGAGGCGGCGGAGCAGAAGCTGCAGGATATCGACAGACACTCCGGCGCATGGAAGACTGTCTGCAGACTTTTCGGCATACCTTTCAGACAGCCCTCCAAAAAAGAGAACGATATGTGCTATTCATGGATATTTGAGATGGGCATGAGCGAGGAGCTCATAAAGGAAGCCTATGAGAGGTGCATAAACAACACCGCGAAGCTGCAGTTCTCCTATATAAACAAGATACTCAGCACATGGCACGCAAATAATGTCAGTACCCTTGCGGAAGCAATTGAGTTTGAGAACAGACACAGAGGCTCCAAGTCTTCCGTCAAGACGAGCAGCATAAACTATGCGGACCTCGAGGACTTTGATGTGTTCGCCGATATGGATAAGCCGTAAATCATGAATCGCAATTTAAGGACCGTAAACCGATAACCATAAGCCGTGATAATACACCATAAATAACAGGGTTGCAGATATGGGATACAGTAAAGAAACTTATGAGGCAGTGAACCGTGAGCTTGCGCTCAGGCGCAGGAGAGCCGAGGCTGCCGCAGAAAAATGCAGGCAGGATTTTTTCAGTAAAAATCCCGAGGCATACCGCCTCGACAGAGAGCTGAAGAGAACGAACTCAAAGATAGCTCTTGCCACAATACAGAAAAACTGCAGTGTCAGGGAATCCCTCGAGAAGATAGCCGAGGAAAATCTGAAAACTCAGGAGAGACTGAAGTCTATCCTTGCGCAGAATGGTCTCACACCCGAGGATCTCAAGCCGAAGTATATGTGCCCGAAATGCGGAGATACCGGATATATCGAGGGAATCCGCTGCGAGTGCTACTATGCGCTTCTCAAAAAGACCGTCGCCGACAGACTCAACCGGGTAAGCCCCTTGAGCATATCGAGCTTTGAAACTCTTGACCTGAGCTTCTATAAGGATGAGCAGGGAAAATATATCGGCCGCATGGAGAGGGTCTACAAAACCTGCTATAATTTCGCTCATAATTTCCGCTCGAAATATCACAATTTCAGCGGCGGCATACTCATGCAGGGACCCACAGGCCTCGGAAAGACTCATTTTTCACTTGCGATTGCCGGAGTTGTCATAGATCAGGGCTATAATGTCGTCTACGGCTCAGCCTATGAATTTTCGGGCGCCCTTGAGAGGGAGCGCTTCGACAGACCCGAGGAGGATACAGAGACAACCCTCATAGATGCCGACCTGCTGATACTCGATGACCTCGGAGCCGAGCACAGCTCAAACTACAGCGACAGCACCATATACAATATCCTCGATACAAGGATAATGTGCTCCCGCCCCACAGTCATAAGCACCAATTTCACTAACGATCAGCTCAAGCAGAGGTACGGCGAGAGGTTCATGTCCCGCATATTCTCATGCTTCTCAAGGCTTCCCTTTGACGGAACCGATATAAGGATAAAGAAAAGAAAGCAGGGTATTTACTGATGCGGCATGATTTCTGCCTTCGTATAATGAGATTAAGACCGTTGAAAACGGCATTTTTGGTCGCTCTGATTCTGTCGCTGACAGTTTTTCTATGCGGCTGTGAGAACAGCGCAGGCACAGAGAGTACAGAGGAAACAGCCGAAGCTTCTTCAGAAGCTGTGACCGGAACCGACGAAACAGCAGATGAAACGGCAGACGAAATTACTCCCGAGCCGACTGAGGTTCCCCATGTCATAGAGACTGATGTCTGTAAATACAGCGATGATGTCAGAGAGACTCTCGGCGACTATACTGCGGATTTCAGCGCTTTTTCGAGAGTGCTTTCAAAGGGCGAGAAAAGCTATACCTTTGCCGACAGCGATGCGATGAATGTCTGCGTCAGCGTGATGAGCGCCCTGCCGGTCTACGATTATATCGAGAGCTGGTCGGTGGATTCAGACAGCAATACCGTCAGCGTTGTCTATAATACAGACGATGTCGCCGGCAAGCTCAGCCTCATCGAGGATTATACCCAGAGCTTTGCCGCAGAGTACTATAACGAGAACATGACAGCTCTCGAGATATGCGCAAGGGTCTATAAATATACAGCCGGATTTTCCTATGATGACAGCAGGGACGGAATACTCGATGCATTCAGCGGCGGAGCCTGCTCGGACTACGCCTCTGCGAGAGTGTTCACCTATCTCCTCACCCAGCTCGGTGTTGACTCAAGAGTGATAAGCTGTACCCTTGCCGATTCCTCCGTCCATTATCTTGCGGCAGCAGAGATAAACGATAAATTCTATGCCTTCGACCCGGTCCTCGAGCATTCGGAGACAGGCGGCTCAGGACTTGACTACTTCATGATGAGCTCATCAAGGACAAAGTCCGCAGGACTCGGCGCCGCATTCAATTCAGGGAAGGACGGCTATTTCGAGGCAGACTTTACCATGGCTGTAGATACCGCCAAGGATGCCATATTCAGCGATACCGCCGGATGGGTTCTCGATACCGATTCCCATATACTTTACATAAGCCGCGCAAGCGACAATGAGGGTGAGTACTCGGTGTCATTCAATACCTACTCCTGTACGGAGATAACCGGGTAAAGGACAGAGAAGGTCAGGAAAAACATGGTCACGAAACATGCTTTTTTGGTCGCGAAACACCCATTTTCGGTAAATCAGGCGTATTGTCAGTTTTAATGGAGGAAAAAGACCGCGGGGAAGTGATTTCCGGTGTCTTATATGCAGGATATGGTTGGAAAATCATACAGTATGGGAATATTCGGAATGGATGCCTTCAGGGTCGAGGTGGAGGCTGATTTGTCACAGGGCATTCCGTCATTTGACCTCGTGGGCCTCCCCGATGCGGCAGTCAAGGAGTCCCGCAACAGGGTCAGAAGCGCAATGACAAACTGCGGCTTTGAGTTCCCCGTGAACAGGATAACCATGAACCTTGCTCCCGCCGATGTCAGAAAAGAGGGCCCCATATATGACCTTCCGCTGCTTGTGGCTCTGCTCAGAGCAACCGGTCAGCTTGTCGCAGATACCGATGACTCGGCTTTCCTCGGAGAGCTTTCCCTGACAGGCGAAGTAAGACCCGTAAGGGGCTGCCTGCCCATGACGATAGAGGCAAAGAAGCAGGGCTTTGTGAGCATATATGTGCCTGTTGAAAACGCAAACGAAGCCTCAGTCGTAAAGGGAATAGATGTATATCCCGTGAAGAATGTGCCCGAGCTCGTGAAGCACTTGAGCGGCAGGGCAGAGCTGAATCTGGTCACTTATACCGAGAGCAGTGATATATCCGACGAAATACTGCCGGATTTTTCCGATGTAAAGGGTCAGGAGGACGCAAAAAGAGCCCTTGAGATAGCGGCAAGCGGCAATCATAATGTCCTGCTGATAGGCCCTCCCGGCTCCGGCAAGAGTATGCTTGCCAAGAGAATACCAACGATTCTGCCCGACATGACCTTTGAGGAATCAATAGAGACAACCGGAATACATTCAGTAGCAGGAACCCTCAACAGGCCGCTTATCCGCCACAGGCCCTTCCGTTCGCCTCACCATACAATCAGCGCAAACGGCCTTTCGGGAGGCGGTGTCGTTCCGAGACCCGGTGAGATAAGCCTTGCGCATAACGGCGTGCTCTTTCTCGACGAGCTTCCCGAATTTTCACGCAGCTCCATGGAGATACTCAGACAGCCCCTTGAGGACGCAGAGGTCACAATATCGAGGGTGTCGGGTACTGTGACGTATCCATGCAAGATACTTCTGCTCGCCGCCATGAATCCATGCCCCTGCGGATTTTTCGGGCATCCGACAAGAAAATGCACCTGCTCGCCAATGTCAGTGAGCAGATATCTCTCCAAGATATCGGGTCCGCTGCTTGACAGGATAGATCTTCATATCGAAGTTCCTTCGGTGGAGTATGAGAGCCTTTCTTCATCGGAGAAGAGCGAGTCTTCAGCTCAGATAAAGAAGAGAGTGAATGCCGCAAGGCAGATACAGCTTGAGCGGTACAAAGGCACAGGGGTAACCTGCAATGCCGATGCTCCGTCGGCTCTCCTTCACGAAACCTGCAGAATGAGCCCCGAAGCCGACCGCCTGATGAAGCAGGCATTCGAAAAATTCGGCTTCTCCGCAAGGACATATGACCGTGTGGTGAAGGTTGCGAGGACTATCGCCGATCTCGCCGCAAGCGATGACATCAGGCAGGAGCACATGGCAGAAGCCGTGCAGTACAGAACCCTTGACAGGAAGTACTGGACAAGGGAGCTTTGAGCGGACATATTTCAGGCTTCCGAGCATCACGATGTCTCGTGCCGGATAAAACCGATTGTGTACAGATATATTTCTGTATTTCCGCATAACTGCATAAGGCCCGGCCCGGAAACCACGCCGTGGAACAGAGAATATTTTTCTGCCCGGAGCCTGTCAGTGAAGGAAATTTCCTATCCCATAATTTTTTCCATAAAAAGTAAAATCAGTCGGCATAGACGGATGCGTTCTGTCTTTGTGCCGGCTGTATTTTTATCTTATTCCGGAAATTTTCAGCATTATCACCGGACGGATGATTTTTTTAGTACCACTCGGAATAACAGGAGCAAATGAGCAGTTGAAATATGCTTATTTCTGCTGTCCTCGGCTTAATGCTGTTTTCAGCCTGATGATGACCACAGCTTATTGCTGTTTTCAGCTTAATGCTGTTTTCAGCCTGATGATGACCACAGCTTATTGCTGTTTTCGGCTTAATGCTGTTTTCAGCCTGATGATGCCCCAGCCTAATGCTGCTCTCAGCCTGATGATGCCCACAGCCTGTTGCTGTTTTCGACCTTATGCTGTCCTCAACTTATCTCAAGGATCTGATTTCTTCCGTTTATCTTTTCAAGCTCTCCGTCGCTTATTTTCCAGGCATCCCCGAAGACAAGCTCCCTGCCGCCGCGCAGCAGGAGATAGCTGCCGTCGGAGAGGACAAGAAAGCACCTGCCGAATGAATCCTCGAAGGTGATATCCTCGATGAGCCTTCTGCCGTCAAGATAATTATTCCTGACCATCTGAAAATGAGGGAGTATCATCCTGTCGGTAAGGCCGAGGCCACGAAGTATCCTCCTGTAATCAGGATCACAGGATTCACCCTCAAGCTCGGGCTGGGCATATACAGTGCCGGCTGAGTTCATTGAGCCTGCGCTTATGCCTATTATGATGCCGTCAAAGGCTTTCAGCTTTTCCCTGAGGTTTATCTCCTCAAAGAACCTGTTCTGTGTCGGCACATGCCCTCCGCCAAGGATAATGACATCATATGAGGCGGCAGCAAACTGCTCTGAGCTCCGTCTGTCAAGAATATCAAAGCGCCGCACCGAAAAGCCGGAAATCTCAAAGGCATTTCTGAAAAAGCTTGTCATTTCGTCATTCTGTGAAAAATCATCCGGGGAAGCCGCTATCATCAGCACATCGGAATCCGGCTTCCAGTCCTTTCTGAGATTTTCGGCAAAACTATTCTCGGTATCGAGTCCTTCCACCCTTCGGCTTCCGTCAAGAGGCCCTGTCGGACTGCTTGTAAGATATACTGCTTTCATAAATATGACCATTCCTTTCCGCTGAGCTGCAAGGCACAAAAGGTATCAAACCGGCTGCCTCTTTTGCAGCATATTTTAATGCTTCAGCTTTGAAATTCCACGGTAACTGTTCAGCCTTAGTAACTATTCAGTCTTACCATAATCTCGGCAGATAATGGCTGCTTTATGCGGAACGCAGAGTCCGGTACATTTTACCAAGCCTGAAATTTCCGAATTTCTTGCAGAGACAACCGGACAGTTACCGGTCTTGATATAGCTTCGGCCGCCAACGGCTGCTTTGTGCGGAACGCAGAGCTCAGCACTTTTACGGGTATTTTTACAGGCAGAATCTGACCGCTTCAGGGCTTAAGACTGCGACATAGACACCATGGATACGAAAAAGCCGCTGAGATGAGGCTCTGAATCAGAGCAATCTGCAGCGGCTGTATTTATTGCAGTGGTAATTAAAGCTGTCGGTATAATAATGCTTTCAGCTGTTTACAGAAACAGCGTGATATTCTGCAGGACTATATAGCATATGAGAAGGACAAGGGCAACTATTGTGTTTGTTCCGCCGTTTACCTTGAGCTGCTCATCGTACTGAATGCTGTTATCTGTGCTTCCCTTCATCTGCCTGATGGTGGCTGAAGTGTGCTCGAGATACATCTTGTTTCCCTTTATTCCGCATATTATCATTATCACGAACATTCCGACAGTGCAGAGGATTGTAGCAGCGGAAGCGATCATTATGCCGGGACGGCTTGCCACTGCGCTTATGAAATCGCTTGAAGCAAGCGCGGAATAAAGCTCGGTGTAAGACATGTAGTTGACATCGTAGCCGAGACTGTTGAGGATATCCTCAATCATCGGAGTGTAGACAAGATTGCTGAGAAGTATTCTTGCGAGATACAGGATAAACATCAGCGAGGTGAGAATGATGCCCTTTTTGTACATCTTGCGGTAGAGCATCCACGGGCCTGAGCATACGAAAGCGCAGAAGTTGAACCTCGACTTTCCTGTCATCTTTATGCGCTTGAACTGCTGCATGTAGTAGCGTGTGTTTATCTGAACGAGCTTGCTTGCCTCGCCGTAGGTTATGTCATCCTCCATGGCTTCGGCGGGATCAACTCCGCCCATGGGGTCGAAGGGATCAAACTGAACGCCGTACATACCGCCGTATGTGCCTGTCGGACGGCCGCCCGGAATCGGGCCCTGATTCTGCGGGTTGTTATAGGTGTTATAGCCGGGGTTTGCGCCCATTTTGAGAGGCGCTCCGCAGTGATTGCAGTAGAGAGCGCTGTGGGCATTCAGCGCGCCGCATTTCGGGCACTCGAGGTCCTTTATCTCATAGGTGCTGTCATGAGGGGCTTCAGCCTCGCCGTCTTCAGCCTTTTCAGGCTCCCACGGTGTTCCGGATGCATGAAGATCCGGGAAAATACACTTGCCCTTTTGGGAATAGCATTCTCTGTGGTAGGGTGCGCCGCAGTCCGGACAGACCACTATATCGTCATCATCATTAAATCTGACATTGCATACCGGGCAGGGTATGCCTTTGTAATTCAGCATATCTGAAAAGCTTCTCCTTGGATATTTGCCGTGTAATTTCGATAGAAATAAATTTGATAAATGTTATTTTACACGCAAAGCCCCCAAGTATCAAACGATTTGACGATTATTAAAAGATAATTTACAATTTCAGATTTGCTCAATTTTACTCGGATTTGCTCATAAAAACAGCTGCCTGAGGTTCTGCTGCAGCTGAGCTGCTCCGCAGTCCTATAGCTCTGCAATTTCGCAATACCGCAGTTTGACAGAGTTACAAAGTTACGAAGTTTCACCGATTTGAATTGGTGAAACAGAAAAATTCCGAACAACAGCTGCCTGTTCGGAATTTTGTCAGAACTATAATGTTGTCAGGCTTTTATTGCCGTTTTTTAATACCATGGCTTTTCTGCCTTGAAAATCATGGAGTAAATCTCAGACATAATCCAGAGGCTCCTGGGTTTTTATCCAGCCAAGGAGACTGAACGGCACATGACAGTAGCCGCCCGGATTTTTGTCAAGATATTTCTGATGGTACTCTTCGGCTGTGTAGAAATTTTCGAGAGGGAGGCACTCAACCTTAAGCTCCTCTGAATATTCCGACTGAAGCTCACTCAGAGATTCCCTGCATATCCTTTCATCCTCGGGACTTGTGTAATATATGCCCGTTCTGTACTGATGGCCTTCATCCTCACCCTGTTTGTCAACAGTTGTGGGGTCTATTATTTTGTAAAAGAGCCTGAGAAGAGCAGAGAGAGGGCATATCTCATCGTCATAGGTTGTCCTGACAGTCTCTGCGTGACCTGTGTTTTCGTGCTTTACCTGCTCGTATGTTGGATTAGCTGTGCTGCCGTTAGCGAAGCCTACCTCTGTCGCAGTCACACCCTTAACGGATGAGAGATATTTTTCGGCGCCCCAGTAGCAGCCGCCTGCAAGATATATCGTTTTTAGCATTTTTGTTTTTACCTTACTTTATGAAATTCTCCGTTTAATTTCTGCTTATGTCGCTGCGCAGCTGTGAAGCTATGCCGCCTGCAGTTATACAAGCTTTACACCGAGAGAATCGAGGTATCTGTTCCTTACACGGGTAAATACCGGTATCTTTTCGATGGGAGCATCTGCCGTGATTCCCTGACCGCCTTTGAATATTTCGCCTGTCCAGATGTTTTCCCAGTCGGCGCCTGTGGGGAGATAGACTTCTCTTTTCTCGACACCTGCATACATTACCGGCGCCGTGAGAATATCGGGGCCGAACATGAACTGATCCTCGGTTTCCCAGGCTTCTCTGTCTTCGGGGAAATCATAGAAAAGAGGACGCATGACAGGTGTGCCTTTTTCGTGGGCCTCTTTCATCAGCGCTCTTGTATATGGCCTGAGCTTTTCACGCATGAAAAGATAAGAGGTGAATATCTCAAGCATCTCGGGGGTATAGCTCCATACCTCGTTATCGTTGCCGGAGAGGCATGTGGCTCCGCCTGTGGTTCCAAACTGCGGCTTGTGAGGCTCTCTCGTGCCGTGCATGCGCATGACAGGGCAGAAGCAGCCGTATTCAAACCAGCGGACAAGAAGCTCCTGAAATGCGGGGTCATCATTGTGGCCTCCGTGGAAGCCGCCGATGTCGGTAGTCCACCACGGAATGCCTGCGAGGCCCATGTTGAGACCTGCGGCAAACTGATTTCTGAGTGACTCAAACGAGGAGTGTATGTCACCTGACCAGACAAGGGCTCCGTAGCGCTGAGATCCTGCCCAGGCGCATCTGAGAAGATTTACAATGTCCTTCTGGCCCTCCGCGCTCATTCCGTCATAGAAGGCTTTCGCATAGCAGAGAGGATAGATGTTTCCTATCTGAAGATCAGAGCCGAGGTGATAGCGGTAGTTGTCAAAATCGTATTCTGTATATTCCGGCTCAGCCTCATCAAGCCAGAAGAGCCTGATTCCTCTGTCGTAGTAGTTTTTCTTTACCTTCTGCCAGACATATTCTCTTGCATCGGGATTTGTTGCGTCAAAATGAACGGTGTTGCCCATGAAAGGCATGACTATCCTGAAGCCTCTGTCGGTGCGGATAAGGTAGCCCTTTTCAAGCATTTCCTGAAAATTTTCGCTTCGGTAGTCGACGGTCGGCCATACAGATACCATGAGCTCTATCCCGAGCTCCTTGAGCTCTGCAATCATGGCATCCGGGTCCGGCCAGTAGACGGGGTCAAACCTCCAGTCGCCCTGCAGCGGCCAGTGGAAATAGTCGATAACTATGACATCTATCGGGAGATTTCTGCGCTTATATTCCCTTGCAACGGAAAGAAGCTCCTCCTGAGTCTGATATCTTAACTTGCACTGCCAGTAGCCGAGACCGTACTCCGGCATCATGGGAACTGTTCCCGTGACGGAGGCATAGGCCTCTTCTATATCCGCCGGGGTGCCGCCTGCGGTAATCCAGTAGTCAAGCACATCGGTTGACTCGGCCTGAAATGAAGTTGTGTTTTTTCCGAAAACCGCTCTTCCCACAGCGGGGTTGTTCCAGAGAAGCCCATAGCCGAGGGACGAGATGTAGAACGGCACGCTCGCCTGGGAATTTCTCTGGGCAAGCTCGAGGTCACAGCCCTTGAGATTGAGGTAAGGCTGCTGATACTGCCCCATGCCGTATATTTTCTCCCGGGGATCTGAGGAGACGAATCTCATGGTGAGCTTGTAGTCGCCTCCGGGAATCGGCCTGAATTCCCTTGCGGCTATTCTCAGCGCGGAGCAGTAGTCGACCGTTATGTCATCCCTGTTGCGGACATACTCATCAAGGAGCATTCTGCCGCCGGGATTATAAAATGTTATCTTTCCGACACGGGTGATTTTTGCGATAATCTCCCCGTTTCTTATCTCGGCAGAGCCGTCCTCGTTAATCTTAATATCGGAGGATGATTCTCCGACACTTAACAGAGCCCAGTCTCTGAGCGGCATCTGAGCGCATTTCGTGGCTCTCACTCTGAGGGAATTCTTTCCCCATGGCTCTATCCACAGCTTTTCGGCATCGTATCTGTAGATAAGGCGGCCGTTTTCAATCGTAAATCTTGTGTTCATTTAATTCACCTCAACCTGATAAAGCAGATAATCAAAGCTTCCCGCTTTTTACGAGAGCACTGGCCTTGAGTATTCCCACCTGGGTCTTTGAGTCGGGTATCTCGTTGTTCATTACCATGCTGACTGCGTCCTCAAGCTTTACCCTGTCCACCTCAAGAAATTCATCATCATCGAGCTTCTGGGAAGCGTAGGCGCTTATCCTGCATGCCCAGATGCGGATTTTTTCGGCGCAGTAGCCGGGAGTCGGGTAGAGGTCACCCAGGAATACATAGCTATCGCTGAGGGTTCCTGTCTCTTCAAGCTGCTCTCTTTTCATCGCCTCAAAGGGATCCTCTCCCTTTTCAAGCTTGCCTGCGGGTATCTCGGTCAGAATTTCCTTATACGGATACCTGAACTGACGCACGAGGAGCACCTCGTCATCATCGGTGAGGGCGACTACGGCAACTCCGCCGTTATGGTCGACTACCTCACGGAATGCCTTCTCTCCGTTTTCAAGCTCTATATCATCAACATGGACATTTATTATTCTGCCTGCGAATTTATCGTTTCTTGCAAGAGTCTTTTCTGTAAGCTGCATTTCGGATTCCTTTCATGACATTTTTCTGCTGCCGCATGCTGTTATCCGGAGCAGGCGGCCTCTGCTCAGATTATAGTACATAAGGGGGACAAGGTCAAAGAATTGTTTGCAAATTGTTTGCATGGTTTGAAAATAATTCGGCCGAAATTTCTTGACAAGGGAAAGGCTTTGTAATACAATACCTATGTTAAATTTTAGTATTTAATAATTAACCCATGCCGGATGGCAGATGGGAGGGATATAAATGGCTGAGATCAGATTAAAAGACGGCGAGTCTCTTGACAGCGCACTCAGACGCTTTAAGAAGCAGTGTGCACGCGCAGGCGTTATTGCCGAGGTTCGTAAGAGAGAAGCTTACGAGAAGCCTTCTGTAAAGCGTAAGAAGAAGTCAGAAGCAGCTCGCAAGCGTAAGTTCAAGTAATTCCAATACTTCGATTGAGAAGGCGGGCTTTTGGCTCGCCTTTTTGCGTTACTGAGGAGTTTTCGGTTGAGTATCAGAAAGCCTTCCGTCATGTTGAACCGTGTGACGGACATAACCCCGGATATGCTGAAGAGCATGGGTATAAAAGCGGTTCTTCTCGATGTGGACAACACCATAACCTCATACATATCAAAGGAGCCTTATCCGGGCTCAACAGAGCTTATCAGAAGCCTTGAAAAAAGCGGAACCGCTGTTTACATTGTTTCAAACAACCGCTCAAAAAGGCGAATAAGCGAGGTTGCGGCAAAGTTTTCGCTGCCCTTTGTGAATGTGGCGATGAAGCCGCTGCCTGTGGGGTTTATCAGGGCGAGGCTGAAGCTCGGGGTGAAATTTAAGGAATGCCTTGTTGTCGGCGACCAGATATACACCGACATAATCGGGGCAAACCTCTGCGGGATGCAGTCGGTGCTTTTAAATCCGATAGAGGAGGAAAGCAGCTGGTCATTCAGGGTGAGGCGCCATTTTGAGAAAAAGATAAGGGAAGAATACAGCAGGAAAAAATAAAAAACGAAAGGAAAATTTAAGATGAAAAATCCGGTAGAGAGATTAAGAGAGAAGCTTCTTGCGGACCATCCGGAGAGAGCGGCTCTCATTTACACACCGCATAACAGACGCTACTTTACAGAGTTTCCGTCATCTGACGGCGTGCTTATCGTGACAAACGAGGAGTCTGTGCTTTATCAGGACTCAAGATATGTTGAGGCCGCAGGACTTGAGGCAAAGAACTGCACGGTCGAGCCGATTTCAGACTTTTACAAGACCGTCAAGGAGAAACTCGTCGAGTGCGGAATAAAGGAAGTTTATCTTGAGATACAGAAGCTCACCTATGAGGTAGCTGACAGATACAGAACAACACTCGCAGAGGCCGGCATAAATGTCATACTTGACAAGCAGCTTGATGAATGCTGCATAAGCATGCGCCAGATAAAGACTCCTGAGGAGATAGAGAAGATGGAAGCCGCACAGGCTATCACAGATGCGACATTCACGCATATCCTCACCTGCCTCAAGGAGGGAGTCACAGAGAGGGACATAGCCATTGAGATAGAGTTCCACATGAGAAAGCTCGGCGCTGAGGGCAACGCCTTTGACCCGATAGTAGTTTTCGGCAAGAACAGCTCAAGGCCTCACGGCGTGCCGGGTGACAAGAAGCTCTGCCCGGGCGAGTTCGTGACAATGGACACAGGCGCAATGAAGGCCGGCTACAACTCCGACATGACAAGAACCGTTGCCTTCGGATATGCTACAGACGAGATGAAGGCGCTCTACAACAAGGTGCTCGAGGCTCAGCTTGCGGTAATCGATGCAGTTAAGCCGGGACTCAGATGCTGTGATGTTGACAAGATTGCAAGAGACATAATTGACGCAGAGTATCCGGGATATTTCGGACACGGCCTCGGACACGGAGTCGGCTTTGAGATACACGAGTGGCCGAGATTCTCCCGCCTTGACACAAGCATTACCGAGGCAGGCATGGTCATCACCGATGAGCCGGGCATATATATCCCCGGAAAGTTCGGAGCAAGAATAGAGGATATGCTTCTCATCACAGAGGACGGCTGCCGCAGCCTTACAAAGTCACCCAAGGACCTTATCATCATCTGATGAGTCTGCATGCCGTAAGCAGCGGCAAAAAATTACTTGCAATATACAGTGAAATACTGTAAAATATCAGAACAGACAATATTAAGTTAAAAACTTTGGAGGTATATATACCATGATTACTGCCAGTGATTTCAGAAACGGCAAGACTTTTGAGTATGAGGGAAAGCTCATGCAGGTTGTTGAGTTCCAGCATGTTAAGCCGGGCAAGGGCGCAGCTTTCGTTCGTACAAAGATGAAGAATATCGTAACAGGTGCTGTTACAGAAACATCTTTCAACCCGACAGCCAAGTTCCCTGAGGCTTTCATCGAGCGCAAGGACGTTGAGTATTCCTATGCTGACGGTGACCTCTACTACTTCATGGATACAGAGACATACGAGATGGAGCCTATCGCTCAGGAGAATCTCCCGGAGAACTTCAAGTTCGTCAAGGAGAATGACCCATGCACACTCCTCTCCTACAAGGGAAGCGTTTTCTCCGTTCAGATTCCTAACTTTGTTGAGCTCGTTGTCACAGAGACAGAGCCGGGCGTAGCAGGAAACACAGCTACAAACACAACAAAGCCGGCTACACTCGAGACAGGCGCTGTTGTCAAGGTTCCGCTCTTCATCTCAGAGGGCGAGAAGATCCAGATAGACACAAGAACAGGCGAGTACATGGGCAGAGCATAAAGCAGAGCATAAAGCAGAGCTTAGAGCAAAGCTTAGAGCAAAGCTTTATGGTTTTCCGGCTGACGCACAGTGCTTAACGGAAGGTGATTTAAGCCGGATGTGAGCAGCCAGCAGGCATATTATTGAATTTCGGAAAGGATGGGCAGAAGGATGACCAATTCTGAAAAAGCAGCATACATAAAGGGCCTTATAGAAGGACTTGATCTTGATACCGAGTCAAAAGAGGGAAAGGTTCTTGCAGCTGTCAGCGAGCTTCTGTGTGACATTGCGAATGACCTTGAGGATCTTGATGAATTCGTTGATGTTCTCCAGGGACAGGTCGATGAGATAGATGAGGATCTCGGCGATGTCGAGGAGGAGGTCTATGATCTCGATGATGATGACGATCTCTGGGATGACGATGATGAGGATCTCTGGGACGAAGATGATGACGAGGATGACGACTGGGATGAGGATGATGATGACTGCTGGTTTGAGGTGACATGCCCGGACTGCGGCGATAAGATTCAGCTGAACGCCGACATGCTCGATGAGGGCTCAATTGACTGCCCTAACTGCGGACTTACCCTTGAGTTTGATCTCGATGATGACGAAGCGGAAGAGACCGAAGAATAATCAGTAGTAAATTTTTGTGAGCCGGCTCCCGATGGGGTCGGCTCTTAGTTTTTTGCTGCCTGCTTACTGAGTACAGCCGGATTTTCAAATCAGCCTTTTCCCGATGTTGACCGTGACTTTTTGCGGTGATATAATTCAGTTAATAAAGTTGGGAGACAGGAGGTGTCACCATGAAAACACTGAAAAAGCTGATGCTTTGTTTCCTTAGTATGACGGTGGTGTTTTCCACAGTGTTCTGCGTGAATCTGACCCATGCTGAGGCAGCATCGACACCGTACTCAAAAAACGGCAGCCTGTCGGTTTCGGGTGGGAAAATAGTAAACAGCTCGGGCAAAACCTTTACGATAAAAGGTGTTTCCACCCATGGCATAGCCTGGTACCCTGAATATATAAGCGAGGCATCATTTAAAACTCTCAGGGATTCCTATGGAGTGAACACGATTCGTCTTGCCATGTACACGGCCGAATATGGAGGTTACTGCACCGGAGGGGACAAGTCGCAGCTGAAGGCTCTTGTGAACAAGGGCGTGGAATATGCCGCAAAGCTCGGCATGTATGTGATAATCGACTGGCATATTTTAAGTGACGGAAATCCCCTCACTTATAAGAGCGAGGCGCTGAGCTTCTTCAAATGGGCAGCGAAGAAATATGCTTCCTACGGGAATGTGCTGTATGAGATATGCAATGAGCCAAACGGAAGCGGCGGCACCTGGAAGAACATCAAGAGCTACGCAAAGTCCGTGATAAAGGCGATAAGAAAATACGACGATGACGCCATCATCATTGTCGGTACGCCGACATGGTCGCAGGATGTCGATACCGCGGCGGCGGACAGGATAACAGGATACAGCAACATAGCCTATTCGTTCCACTTTTATGCCGCAACCCATACCGATTCCTACAGGGCAAAGCTTGAATCCGCGCTGAAGCAGAATCTGCCTGTGATAGTGACCGAGTTCGGGATAAGCGATGCAAGCGGAAACGGTACCGTTAGCACTTCAGAGGGTGACAAGTGGATAAAGCTGCTGAACAAATACGGTGTCGGCAGAGTGATGTGGAACCTCTCAAACAAGAATGAAAGCTGTTCGCTTCTGAAAAGCAGCTGTACAAAAAAGAGCGGATGGAAAAGCTCGGACCTGAGCGGCTCGGGCAAATGGCTGCTGAAAACATATAAGGGAACAGCGCAGACCGAGGCGACAGCGACCCCGACAGCGACCCCGGCTGCAAGCCCGACAGCCGCACCAACTGCATCCACGGCTAAATCATCATCGGGTAAGCTGAGCGCAAAGACAAGCGGTACCGTGAAGCTGAAGGCAGTCGTAAAGCCGGCAAACTCATGGAAGTCGGGAGACAGCTATTACAAGCAGTACACGGTGACGGTGAAAAATACAGGCAGCCGTGTTTCGTCAGGCTGGACGGTGAAGATAAAGCTTAACAAAAGCTATAGCTTTGACGGAAGATGGAGCGCAGTTTTTTCGAAGAGCGGCAGGACGGTTATTGCAAAGTCAGTCGACTGGAATAAAGCGCTGAAAAAGGGTGAGAGCACGGAATTCGGCTTTATCGTAAAGAGCAGTACAAAACAGAGCGTGAAGTCGGTGGAGATAGCCGCAAAGTAAGCGTTATGTTAATATAAATGCAGAGATAAGAGTAAAGCTAAATGCCTAAGGCTGAACACATACTAAAGTTAAAAAGAAAGAAAGAAGACAGAAAATGCCTGAAAGAAAAATACCGATAACGGGTCACACCGAGATGTTCGGACTTATAGCGACCCCGATAAGACATTCAATGTCGCCGACACTTCACAATGCTGCTTTCGAAAAGCTCGGCATGGACAAGGTCTATCTTGTCTTTGAAGTCGGCAAGGAAGGACTTGAGAAAACAGTTGAGGGACTCAGAGCCATGGGAGTCAGGGGATACAATGTATCCATGCCGAACAAGGCGGCGGTCATGCAGTATCTCGACAAAATAAGCACTGCTTCAGAGCTCTGCGGTTCAGTAAACACCGTAATCAATGACGACGGTGTCCTCACAGGAACGATAACCGACGGAGTCGGCTGGATGCAGTCTGTCGCCAATGCGGGAGCTGATGTAATCGGCAAGAAGATAACTCTGCTCGGCGCAGGCGGCGCGGCAACTGCCATACTTGTGCAGGCGGCCCTTGACGGAGTGAAGGAGATAAGCCTTTTCAACCGGGATGATGAATTCTGGCAGAGGGCAGTTGAGAAAACGAACCTTGTCAGGGAAAAGACAGACTGCAAGGTGAATCTCTGCCATCTTGAGGACAGGGAACAGCTCAGAAAAGAGATAGAGGACTCATACCTTCTTGTGAACGCAACAAGCGCAGGAATGAAGCCGCAGGATGACATCTGCCTTGTGGACGAGGATATGCTCAGACCCGAGCTGATAGTTTCTGATGTTGTCTACAATCCTATGGTGACAAAGCTTCTCGCTCTGGCTGATAAGGTCGGATGCAGGACCATAGGAGGTCTCTCCATGATGATGTATCAGGGCGCGGAATCCTTCAGGCTCTGGACAGGAGAGGAAATGCCTGTCGACTATGTCAGGGAGAAGCTGGGACTTTAATAAAGGCATGCTTCTGATGAAATTCCGGCAGATAAGGACATAAAAACCGAAAAGCCACCGCTCCTTTTTGAACCGGAGCGGTGGCTTTGACATTAACGGGATGGCTGAAAATCAGTTGCTGCTGAATTTCCCTGTGGAAATATTATATACCATGGACTTTGTAGAGAAAGGGTAAACAGTCGAGGTGACTATCGAATAATAAATCTTTGAGCCGCGTATAACCGGAACACTATAGCACGTGCCGGTTATTTTCTTGAGCTTGCCTGAAGAAACATTATAGAGATACATGGCCTTATTGCTGACATCCGAGGCAAACCCTTTTAAGGCAATATATTTTCCGTAAGAAGAAGCGTTATCAATTGAGCCGGCGGATGCCGCGACTCTTTTCATCGATGTGCTTCCCTTTTTGACTTTATAAAGGCCGTAGTCGGGCCACTCATTTTCTTTTATTATGTAGAAATAATTATTATAGTATCCGACAAGCCGGCAGAGGGAATTGAATTTTGAAATTTTAACTGCCGAGCCGCCGGAGCACTTTTTCCTGTATATGGTTGTAGCGGCGCTTCCGGAACTGTAGGAATAGACGGAGTAGAAGATATAGGTGCCGTTTGTTACTGCTCCGTTGACATTTTTGGCGAAGACCTTTGCGCCTGAAGTGGTCTTGCCGCATTTCAGATTGCTCTTAGAACTTATCCACACATAGCAGCTGCCGGTCTTGCTTACGGTTGATATGGGATTGTTGCCCAACGAAAGATTCATGGCAGAACGATAGGAAACGGAGGCCGCTTCTGCCGGGAGAGATGATATCGGGATTAAAGTGATGAGTGAGAGCATGAGTGCTATGAGTGACATGGAAATCTTTCTGACCTTTGACATACTGACATATCCTTTCATTGAGAATTTACATCCTATGAATAACTCCCTGCCGGCAGGTGCAAGAGAGAATAAACGAAGTTCACTTTACCTCTTAAGCAAAGTGCATTTTCACAGCATTTTTGCAACTTTTTTGCAAGTAATACAAATAAAGTCCACTTTTAAAAGCTAAAATTTTGACAAAATAGGGTGGATTGCGGTTTTGCGGGTTCAGGTTATTCCGAGGGCTTCCTTCGCAAGCTTATCGGCCATGTCATTGTATTTGTCGCCGGAATGACCTTTCACCTTTCTGAAGCTGATATCCATCCGCTTCATGGCGTCAATGCAGAAGCTGCGGTATTCAAGAGTGCCTTTTTTGTTAGCCTTCCAGTCGCCTGTGGCCCATCTTGCCACACCTTCATAGTCATGATATATGACAATTGAGGGGATTGAGTTTTCAAGACAGTAGCGGATAACGCTCACAGAGCCCATTATCTCGCCTGCGACATTCCGCATGCTGACCATTTCGGGATCATCGAACTTCCTTGAGAAACGATATGCCTTTTCATGATAGAAAAGCACGGCGCCGCAGGAATATTCCCCGGTGGACTGATTGAAGCTGCCGTCCACATAAGCGACGGCTGTGTCGGGGTTATTGCGGAGAAAATCGCTTAGATTTTCCGAATCGTCAGATTTGGCGGCAGGTGTGCCGTTTAAGTATGCAAGCGCCTCCGCTTCGGTGAGAAAGCTCTTGTAGACGGCTGACGGAAACCCGTCTATGCTCGCCTTGCAGTCTGCCCATGAGGTGAATATACCTGTTTTTCTGCCGGATTTTACGGCATAATACTTCTTCTTGGGGGGCATTTTTACCTCTTTAAAAAATGAAAATTATTGTGGAAGTATTATAAAGCACCTGAAATTTTAATTCAATACCGGAAAGATAGATTTTATGAACCAGAGAGATCAGAGAAAAAGAACATACAGGTCTGAAAACTACAGAACTGGAAACTACAGGTCTGATGGATACAGGCCTGACATAAACCCGGAGCACAGACTGCCCTCGGAATACTATATGGATGACAGCGAGTATGCCCAGAGAGAGTATGAGCTAAGACGAATCAGGGAGGAGAGCAGACATCCCACTGAGAGACACCGCCATACTCAGAAGAAGCGCAGAAGAAGCGGACTTAAGACAGCTGTTGCTGCGTTTGTCCTTATGGCTGCCGCATTTGTGGGGGTTACGGCTCTGCTGAATTCGTGGAATAAAGTTTCAACGCAAGACAATACAGGGTCTCTCGATATCAGTACATCACAGTCGGATGAGGTGACACAGACTGAGAGTGTGCTGCTCTCCGAAGTGACAGACAGTGATGACACACAGGAAAATACTGAAGCTTTGACAGCATCGGAAACAGATTCGCTGAATGAAGCTGACAATAGCAATGAAGCTGACTATACGGAAGCTCCTTCTGATGAAGGCGGAGCATCGAGGGAAGATGTTACCGGTGAAGAGGCTGAGGTCAGCGAAAAAACCGTCACAGGCGACCCTGACAAGGCGGGAACAATATTTGCAGAGGAATATGAGAACCTGAGCTTTGACGAAAAGATAGAGCTTCTGAGACAGTTTTTCCCGAGAGGAAAATACTGGAACCACTACGGAACCGACATAAGCGGCATGAGCAGGTATCAGATTGCAATGTGCACAAGTGACAGAGCCTGCGAAAATTTTGTCGACTGCGACTATGACAACTGGTATACAGGAGTTACGGGAAATTTTTTCTGCTATGAGGGAGAGAACACGCAGTGTCTTGGCTTTGCGGGAATGATAAGTGATTTTCTCTACGGAGAAGATGCCGGAATAGAGGTGGCTTACGATTTTGATGAAATCGAGGTCGGTGACCACATAAGACTCATTCAGTATGAGCACAGCATCACGGTTATCGAGAAAGGCTATGACTACATAAAGGTTGTAGAGTGCAATCAGAACTATGAGGACTGCCTGATAGAGTGGGACAGAACCATAACAAGGGATGAGCTGCTGACATATGTTTACGAGATAATCAAGAGGTGCGATACTCCTTATGACGAGCAGACCCATACATTCACAGTGTATGGCCCGTGGATGGGAAGCTACAACATAAGCTACAGCTATGACGAGTATTACGGCAACGATGATTTTGACGACCATAAACACTGGCATTGATTACAGCTTCGCAGAATTGAAGCTGCGCTGGCTTCATACAGGAAACGAACGCATCCGGAGAGTATCCGGGTGCGTTTTTTCACTGGCGGCATCAGCTGACTCAGTCCCGCAAAATTTCAGGAAATTCCCAAAGGGGTCTTTTGCTGATATAAACTATGTGATAATATTATGCAGCATGGCTGCGAAACTACGTAACTTCGTAACTGCGAAACTTCGTAACTGCGAAACTTCGTAACTACGTAATTGCGGAGCTGCGTAACTACGTAACTTTATAACTTCGCAGCTGGAAACTTTGCGGCTCCGCAGCTTTGTAAGGTCAAATATTTTTTCATGGGGGAATATATATGTGGTTTGTGTTTGCTCTGCTCTCATCGGTTTTTGCTGCGCTGACATCGATACTTGCGAAGATAGGCATAGACGGTGTAAGCTCCAATCTTGCTGCTGCGATAAGGACGGCTGTTGTGCTTGTGATGGCATGGGGAATGGTCTTTCTGACAGGAGCGCAGTCGGGACTCGCTGAGATAAGCAGGAAAAGCTGGATTTTTCTGATACTGTCAGGCCTTGCGACAGGGGCATCGTGGCTGTGCTATTACCATGCTCTGCAGATGGGCAAGGCTTCGCAGGTTGTGCCGATAGATAAGCTCAGCGTTGTAATCACGCTCATTCTTGCGTTTATCTTTCTGCATGAGGACTTCACGGTGAAATCCATAATCGGATGTATCCTCATAGGAGCAGGCACGCTCATCATGGTGGTATAAGCAGGCAGGCAAGCTTTAGATGAAAGAAGAGGATGACTGCAGAATTTACGCAGTCATCCTCTTTAATATTATCTTTCGGTTTTATATTACAGTGCAGGTTATTCCGGCTGTCAGGATTCATCCATGGTGCCGTATTTAGTTTTCTCCGTGACGAGTGAAGATATGCTGCAGTTTTTGATAGCCGCTGTGTTCAGCTTGAGGTCATCCGTTTCCTCGGAGGCCTTTGTCAGCACATACTCATTGAACTCATCCTTCTTCAGCTTCAGGAGAAGGTCAGCCCTCTCGGAGTCATCGGCGTAGGCATTTTCAAAAATCTCCGAGGTGTCATTTTTCTCGACGAGAACAAGCATGTCATCTGCTTCAACGATGCTGAGTGTCCCTGCCTCCATGCTCTTTATCTCATTTTCAAGCGCCTCGGGAACCGATATCTCGCTGAAATTTACGGGGCTGCTGCCGGTTGAACCGTATGGGGCAGATGACAGCCCGGCATCGGACTTGTAGGCTTCAGCGCATCTTTTGAGTGTCTTTCTGCCTTTTTCAACGGTTTCCTTGTAACCGGCAAAGGTTTCGATGAGAGCATCCTTTTCCTCGTCGCTCAGATCCACTGTGTTTCCATCATCATCCTCTTTTGTGAGGCTCGCATACATATAGTCGAATGAATAAGCATCATTGCAGTATTCTTCCTCGAGCTCCTCTTTGCTTATCTCAAGCTCTCCGCCCTCGCTGTAATAAGCCTGAAGGAGCTTCTCGAATTTTTCATTGAAGAGCGAGTATGCCTTGTTGAGGCTGTCCTCGGAGATTCCCATGTCCTCTATGCCGCTGATGTTTTCCATCATTGTGGTTGTGGTAGTTGAAGCGGAAGACTTTTCCTCTTCGGTGAGGTCAAGGTCAAGCTCGGATATTTTGTTGTCTACCCAGACATAAGCGCGCAGGTATTCCTCCGCTCTCTCCCTTATCCAGGTTTCGGCATCCTTGCCCTCTATCTCGGCTTCAAGAACAACCGTATCGCTCGGGACAAGCTCTGCGGCATCGTCATATGCATTTAAAAGATAGAAGATGTACACACCTGCGGCAATCTTGGTGTCGCCCTGCTTTGCGGCATAACTGAGGTCTCTGGCGGAGCATCCTGTTAAAGACAGACAGATTCCTGCCGTAAGTACCATAGCTATAAGTGATTTTATTATTTTTCTCATTACAATCTGTATCTGCGCAGAATTTCGCTTGAATCGGCTTCTGCAATCCTTTCACCAAATATGAATTGCCCTTGATTATACACTTTTCAAAGCAAATTGTCCACATTGACTTTACAGGGATAAGATTTTATAATTGCAGTGGGACCTTTCACAGGTCCGAGAATAAACAGATTAGAGTGATGTTATGGCAGTCATCAGAGAGATTACAGATCTGGGCGAGCCTTCCCTTGAAGCATACGCAGGTCTCACCGAGGCTCAGCTCAGAAACCGCCTTGAGCCGGAGAAGGGAATGTTTATAGCGGAGAGTCCGAAGGTGATAAGGACAGCTCTGGAGAACGGATTTGAGCCGCTGTCATTCCTGATGGAGCGGCGGCATATCACGGGGCAGGCGGCGGATATACTTGAAAAATATCCCGACCTTGTATGCTACACAGGGGAGGAGCAGCTTCTTGCAAAGCTCACCGGCTATAGGCTTACAAGAGGTGTGCTGTGCGCCATGAGAAGGCCCCTTCTTCCGACAGCTGACGACATTCTGAGTGGAAAAATATGCAGAGCGGAGAGAATTGCGGTTCTTGAGAACGTTGTTGATTCCACAAATATCGGGGCGATATTCAGAAGCGCCGCGGCACTCGGAATCGATGCCATACTGCTTTCACCTGACTGCTGTGATCCCTTTAACAGAAGGGCGGTAAGGGTGAGCATGGGAACTGTTTTTCAGATTCCATGGTGTTACATAAGCGATGACAATGCCGACTGGCCGAAGAAGGGCATAGAGAAGCTGAAAAGCTATGGCTTCAGAACGGCCGCCATGGCGCTGAAGGACGATTCGGTAAGCATTGACGATAAAGCATTGGCCGGTGAGGAAAAGCTTGCCATAATACTTGGAGCCGAGGGCGACGGTCTTGGCGACAGCACGATAGACGGGTGCGACTACACGGTCAAGATACCGATGTATCACGGAGTTGATTCGCTGAATGTTGCGGCGGCAAGCGCAGTCGCATTCTATGCTCTGCGGAAAACAAAGTGATAGTGCGGTACATTGGAGTTTGAGCAGCTGCTCAGTTTTCACTGCGGGAGCTTCGGAAATTCGGTGAAATGTACTGAGCCCTGCATACGGCAAAAGGGACATTAGCTGGCGGAGATGCGGCAGGACTTAATAGCTGCCGGTTTGAAAGACGTCAGAGTTTTTCATCCTGTTTTAAAGAGGCAAAGAGGTAAAGAATGATATATAAAGGGCCGGGCGGAGTCTATGAGATAGTCAGCTTCACACTTGAGGACATCTCGGAGGATGAGGAAATTTACGAGGGCTACGCTGTAGAGTATGCCGATGAGGAGGATATAGACACACCCGTCAGCGCAGATACCCTTGAGGAAATAAATTCCGAGTTTTACTCGGACGAAAACAGATACTACATGACACAAAGGTCGGAGGGGAGAATAACCGAAAATGTAGTGTGCGAGGCAGAGACAGGAAGAGTGATTGCAGTATCGCATTTTATCGGGTAAGCTGCGGAACTTCAAAATCTGCAGAGCTCCGTAAATCTGCGGAGCTTCAAAACAGCAAATCTGTGAATCTGCGAAATCTAAAAAATCTTAAAACCTACATGTCTGCGGAATTATGGGTCTGCGGAACTTTGCAGCTTCGCAGATTCAGGGAATAATAAAATTATCGGGGGACGTAAAATATGGATGTTACGCTTTTGCTCATAAAGAAAATAGTTTCTCTTTTTATAATAATGCTCATGGGTGTTCTGATAGTGCGCCTGAAATTCCTCAAGAGCGAGGATTCAAGGACACTTTCGGTGCTGATGCTCTACCTTGTAGTTCCCTGCACGATACTGAATGCTTTTCAGGTTGACTACACGCCAGAGATACTGAAGGGTCTCCTCGTGGCAGGCGGATGCGCTGTTGTCATACATTTTCTGTGGCTCATACTCATACAGATTCTTGGAAAGATATTCAGCATGGATGTTGTGGAAAAAGCCTCGATAATGTACACCAATGCCGGCAACCTGATAATACCGATAGTCACATCGGTGCTTGGCGAGGACATGGTAATATACTCTGTAGCATTCATGGCGGTTCAGCTCTGCTTCATGTGGACACATCTGAAGTCCTCCATGTGCGGCGAAAAGAGCATAGACATCAAGAAGATAGTGACCAACCTGAATCTTATCTGCGTGTTCCTCGGCATAGTGATATTCCTGACAGGCTTCAAATTCCCTTCGCTTGTACAGGACACATTAAGCTCAGTAAGCTCTATGATAGGTCCTTCCGCAATGTTTGTAATAGGAATGCTTATCGGTGGAATGAACCTCAAGAGCGTCGTTACTTACAAGAGAGTATGGCTTGTTACATTCTTCAGGCTGATAGTATTTCCGCTTATAATACTTGCTCTGCTGAAGATATTCCCTGTCGCTTCGCTGGTAAACGGCGGCAAGGAGATTCTGCTCGTTACATTCCTTGCCTGCATGACTCCTGCGGCATCTACAGTAACGCAGATGGCGCAGATATACGGAAATGATGCCGAGTACGCAAGCGCAATAAATGTCATCACGACTCTTCTGTGCCTGATAACCATGCCGCTCATGGTAATGCTTTATCAGCTGTAAAACTTCGTATGTAAAACTCCGTATGTAAAACTTCGTATGTAAAACTTCGTATGTAAAACTCCGTATGTAAAACTTCGTATATAAAACTTCGTATGTAAAACTTCGTATGTAAAACTTCGTATATAAAACTTCGTATTCAAAACTATGTATGAAAGCTGCGCAATAAAACTTAGTAACTGCGCTTAAAAGCTCCGGGCATAAGGTCATGCCTGCAAAGCTTTACCTGCAGACTGCGGAGAAGAATTTTATCTTTAAAGCTTTGCTTTAAGGCTTCGATGGGAGAACTTTTAGTTTAAAAATCAAATTATGTATAATGACCCATAAGTGTGGACACGGAAGTGAGAGATGGCTTTTAAGGTTTCCCGGAGAAATCCTCAGGAGAGCCTTGAAAGGATCCTCATCCGGTGAGATTGAAGGCTGATGGCAGCGGCCTTGATGGATGCGGCAGGTCATTAACCGTGTGGATGGTGATTGAGATATGGATATAAGGGTGTTGGAATATTTCCTTGCCGTTGCAAGGGAGGAGAGTATAACGGCGGCGGCAGACTATCTGCACATGACTCAGCCGCCTCTCTCAAGGCAGCTGAAAGAGCTCGAGGATGAGCTTGGAAAAAAGCTGTTCGTGAGAGGAAACAGACGAATCACGCTTACAGAGGACGGAATGCTCCTGAGGCGCCGCGCGGAAGAGATACTTGAGCTTGTCAGAAAGACAAAGGAAGAGGTATCCTCAAGCGCAGAGGATATAAGCGGGGATATATACATCGGAGCGGCGGAGGTTGAAAGCTTCCGCACTGTCGCAAAAACCATGGTTAAGATGAGAAAGATGTATCCGGCGGTGAAATTTCATGTCACAAGCGGCAACGCTGAGGACATAATGGAAAAGCTCGACGGCGGACTCTATGATTTTGCGCTCTTTGTTGACCCTGTGCAAAACCTGAACAAATACAACTACATACGATTTCCTCAGAGGGAGCGCTGGGGTCTCCTCACAAAATCTGACAATCCGCTGTGTGAGAAGGGTTATGTAGAGCCGGGGGATCTTGAAAAAGAAGTGCTGATGATGACCAGCCAGAGAATGTTTGACAGCGTGCTGGCCGGGTGGTACGGGACAGATCTTTCGGGGCTTACTTTTGCCGGACACTTCAACCTTGTATATAATGAGGCTATCGCAATCGAAGAAGGACTTGGCTCTGCGCTTACTCTCGACAGGCTCATAACAGAAAAAAATAATCCGAATCTGAGATTTCTGCCGCTTTATCCGGAGATAAGTGAGGGAATTGATTTTGCGTGGAAGAAATACCGCACATTCTCCCGCGCGGCGGGAAAGTTCCTCGAGATGCTCGGGGAAGAGATAAAGCTTGAAAGAGAAAAGTGATGCGGGGAAAATCCACAGTCACGAAGGGCAGATATACCCAGGGAAGGCAGGAAGCTTCGAAGCTCCTGCTTTTTCTTATGCGGTAAAAACTGAAAGTGATGGGGAGGAAAACCGCAGCTCTTCCGTCACTAAGCCCGAAGCAGATATACGGCTGCCGGAGAAAAACAGTGGAATTCAATATAAAAGCTTCTCCACTGCCGGGGCGGCGGGATCGAGGAATTAAAAAATAAAAAAATCAAAATCGAGAAAAACGGAGAAAAAGCGAGAAAAAACGCAGAAAATGAAGAATACAATTTCTAAATTAAATTTTTGCGAAATTAATGTTGACTTTTGGCACTCCTGGTGGTATTATCTATGAGCGTTGAAGCGAAGAAACGGCTATCAGGCCTTTTTTAAAAGACAGACTTCGCTGAATGCGGAGTTCAATATAACAAAATTTTACGGAGGTACGCTAATGTCCACTTATATGGCAAAAGCAGGTCAGGTTGACCGCAAATGGTATGTAATTGACGCTGCAGGAAAGCCGCTCGGCCGTGTAGCAGCTCAGGCAGCTATCTTACTCAGAGGCAAGCACAAGGCAACATATACACCACATGTTGACTGTGGTGATCATGTAATCATCATCAATGCTCAGGATGCTGTATTAACAGGCTCCAAGCTTGACAACAAGGTTTATTATCATCACACAGGCTATATCGGCCACATGAAGGCTGTCAAGTACAGCACTCTCATGAGAACAAAGCCGGAGCTTGCTATGAAGCTTGCAGTTGAGGGTATGATTCCTTCAAACACAATCGGACGCGCAGCCTGCACAAGACTCAAGATCTACACAGGCAGCGAGCACCCGCATGCATCTCAGAAGCCTGAGACATGGGACAAGATCTAAGAAGGAGGAATTGAACAATGTACGAAAAGGCACCTTATTTCTACGGTACAGGCAGAAGAAAGTCTTCCGTTGCAAGAGTCAGACTTTATCAGGGTACAGGTAAGATCACAATCAACGATCGTGACATAGATGATTATTTCGGACTTGAGACACTCAAGCTCATCGTTCGTCAGCCTCTCGCTCTCACAGAGCTTGACGGAAAGTTCGATGTTGTCTGCCGTGTTGCAGGCGGTGGAGTTTCCGGTCAGGCCGGCGCTATTCGCCACGGCATTTCAAGAGCACTCCTTCAGTATGATTCCGAGAATCTCCGTTCTTCCCTCAAGAAGGCAGGTTTCCTCACAAGAGACCCGAGAATGAAGGAAAGAAAGAAATACGG
>R21__coassemble_210_pt1 | contig 49717 bp, 58 predicted proteins | sample R21__metabat2_high_PE_066 | metagenome-assembled genome bin R21
ACTTTTTCGATAGCGAAATGGCTTTTACTGGTCAACTTTTATTTTAGCGTTTACACTATAGTTTGAAATACACTTGAAATTGCTCATTCTTTAGTATAGAATTATGGGGATTTTAAGGAAATACTGATCATCAGATAAAGCCGGTGTTTTCATGCATCGGCTTCTGTTTTTGAGATAAACGGAGATAATTATGCTGAGAGAGAAAGAAGATTTGCCTGTAACTGAAAATATCTATGATGCCGGATCATATGATGTGGCTGTCATCGGGGCAGGTCATGCGGGAATAGAGGCTTCACTTGCGGCGGCAAGACTGGGAGCAAAAACCGTATGCTTTACGATAAACATGGACGCTGTTGGCAACTGCCCTTGCAATCCATCCATAGGCGGCACGGCGAAAGGCCATCTTGTCAGGGAGATTGATGCCTTAGGCGGTGAGATGGGAAAGACTACTGACGAGGTCTTTCTTCAGAACAGGATGCTGAACCTTGGCAAGGGTCCGGCTGTTCATTCTCTGAGGGCGCAGATTGACAGGAACCATTACGCAAGAGTGATGAAGCACAAGCTTGAGCTTCAGGAAAATCTTGACCTCAAGCAGGCTGAGATAATCGATATATCAAAGAATGAGGACGAAAGCTGGGTTCTTCTTACTCGGATGGGCGCAAGGTACATCTGCAGAACTGTCGTCATAGCTACGGGAACATTTCTCGGTGGACGGATATTTATCGGCGATGTTAGCTATGAGGGCGGCCCTGATGGAATGTTTGCGGCCACATATCTTGGGAGAAGCCTCAGAAAGCTCGGTCTATCGCTTAGGAGATTCAAGACAGGCACTCCGGCGAGAGTTTTAAAGTCATCAATCGATTTTACTGATCTTGAGGTACAGTCGGGCGATGAGCCGGTGATTCCCTTCTCTTATGACAATGAGGACAGGGCATTAAAGAATACTGCTGTCTGCCATGTCAGCTGGACCAATGACAGGACAAAAAAGGTTATACTCGACAATATACACAAATCTCCGCTTTACAGCGGAATGATAGAGGGAGTCGGACCGAGATACTGCCCTTCGATAGAGGACAAGGTTGTGAGATTCTCTGAGAAGCCGAGACATCAGCTTTTCATTGAGCCATGCGGAGCAGAGACTGAGGAGATGTATCTTCAGGGAATGAGCTCATCACTTCCTGAGGCGGTGCAGGTTGAGTTTTACCACACGATAAAGGGTCTTGAGAATGTAAAGATAATGCGTCCGGCTTACGCAATAGAATATGACTGCGTTGACCCGGTTCAGATGAACTCAACGCTTGAATTCAGAGATTTTCCGGGACTTTTTGGCGCAGGACAGTTCAACGGCTCCTCCGGATATGAGGAGGCTGCGGCTCAGGGACTTATCGCAGGAATAAATGCTGCCTTAAAAGTAAAGGGGAGAGAGAAGCTTATTCTCGGCAGGGATTCTTCCTATATTGGGACACTCATCGATGATCTTGTGACAAAGGGCTGCTCAGACCCATACAGGATGATGACTTCAAGATCAGAATTCAGGCTTGTACTTCGTCAGGACAATGCAGACGAAAGGCTCACTCCCACGGGGCATGAGCTCGGGCTTATCGGCGAGGAGAGATGGCAGAAATTTCTCCACAAGCAGGAGCTCAAGGAAAAAGAGCTTGAGAGGGCAAAGAATACTGTATTTTCTCCGACTGAGGAGCTTAACGCTATAATTGTTTCACGTGAAACATCGGCAGTCACCACGGGAGTAAGGCTCAGCGAGCTTTTAAGGCGTCCGCAGATAACATACAGTGACTTAAAGCCTGTTGATACAGGCAGACCTGACTATCCCGAATACATATTTGAGAGTGTTCAGACTGAACTTAAATATGAGGGATATATAAAGCGGCAGAGGGCTGATATAAAAGAGATGAGGCGTCTTGAGGACAAAAAGCTGCCCGATGACATTGATTACAGGGAAATAATAAACCTGAGACTTGAGGCGCAGGAAAAGCTCAACAAGGTAAGACCTGAGAATGTAGGTCAGGCAAGCAGAATATCGGGAGTAAGTCCTGCGGATATTCAGGTTCTGCTTATATGGCTTATGGGAAAGAACAGACAGGAATGACAGAGATGGAAGAAAACAGAAAAGATTTACCGGCTGCTGAAGCTGTTTCAGCTCATGACAGAGTACCTGACATAAAAGAAGAGCTGATTTCAAAGGCAAAGGAGCTTGGAGTAAAGATAAACGCAGAGCAGACGGAGAAGTTTCAGATATATCTTGAGATGCTGCTTGAATGGAACGAAAAAATAAATCTGACGGCTATAACAGACCCTCATGAAGCTGTGATAAAGCATTTTGTGGATTCGGCTGCATTCTTAAAATACGTGAATGTAAAGCAGGGAGCAAAGCTGATAGACGTCGGAACAGGCGCAGGATTCCCCGGAGTTGTCATTAAGATAATGAGACCTGACATCAAGCTCACACTCCTTGACAGCCTGAACAAGCGGCTTATATTTCTGAAGGAGCTTTGCTCAAAGCTTCAGCTTGACGCTGAATTTGTTCACAAGAGGGCAGAGGAGGCCGGAAAGATAGTCGGGATGCGTGAGTGCTACGATATTGCAACGGCCCGTGCTGTGGCCGGAATGAACACCCTCTGCGAGTACTGCATTCCGCTCATCAAGATGAAAGGACTTTTTGTTGCGATGAAGGGTCCAGGGTTTGACGAGGAAATGAAGACAGCGGAAAAAGCTGTGAACATACTCGGCTGCAAGGTAAATAAGGTAGAAAAGTTCAGTCTGCCTGACTCAGAGGGCAGTGAAAGAAACATAGCTGTACTGCAGAAGGTAAGGTTTACTCCTAAGGATTACCCGAGGCACGGCAACAAGATAACGAAATCTCCGATAGTATAGGCAAGTAAAAAAATAAAGCGGTTTTTGTGTTTGAAAGCAAAAACCGCCTTTTTAATGACTTTATGATTTTTGGGGTAGCTATTCTATTGCTGTAGCTGAAAATGCTGAAGGTTTCTGATTTGCGAATAACAGTGTGATGGTTTTTATTGATTTTGAAAAAGCAATTTGCTGTTTCGAATATATTTGGACTTAACAGCTGTTTTTGAACTTCGTAACTACGTAACTACATGACTTAGTAGAGAAAAAGGTCAGACCGCATATCTGAAAAAGTGCGGTGTATCCTTTATTCCGGACAGTTTTGATTTTTAGGGCCTGAAATTCATGATCATCAGAGATATTTCTTAAAGCCCTTCACTTCATGATAACCTATATTCTCATAGAATTTATGGGCTTCGAGGCGGTCGAGAGATGAGCAGAGAATTATATAGTTGACATCGTGATTTCTTCCCCACTCCTCCATATGCTCGAACATTTTTCTGCCGATTCCTTCACGGCGATGCTTTGATGAGGTAACGACATTCTCGATGAGCATTAGCTTTCTGCTGTTTCCGCAGTAGTCATCAAAGAGGACTCCGAGAACTGAGCCGACAAGCTCGTGAGTTTCGGCAGCTTCTGCGGCCATGAGGTAGATATTTTCGTCTGTGAGATTTTTAGCTACAACGGTTTTCAGCCTTTCTGTGTCTTCGGCATGCTCACTGAGGTCATCCATAAGAAGATTGAACTGCGGTATGTCATCGGGTGTCACTTTTCTGAAGATAAGGTTCATAAGGATTCTCTTCTTTCTTTGAAATGAAATTGGTTTGCAGCTGTATTATAGCATATATTTCGTTGGAATACGATGATTGACTGCGAAATAAAAGGTTTGAGACTGCCGATATGCGGTTTCTTGCTGACAGCAGAGCCTGTGCCGAAAAGCTAAATGTTTCACGTGAAACATTTTGACTATAATCAAAAAATGGCGAATAGCGAAAATGTCAGCGGTTTAAGCGGAGGTATGGATAAATTTGGCGATAATGTAAAAGATAAAAAATAAGTGATTTATCTGTTTATTTCGATGAAAAACTGTGATAGAATTACTCTCACACGAAAAATGAAAGGATAATGTTAAATGGCAAAGATAATCGCAGTGGCCAACCAGAAGGGCGGCGTCGGAAAGACAACAACTGCAGTAAATCTCTCTGCTTCACTCGGAAACAAGGATAAAAAGACTCTTCTTGTAGATCTTGACCCTCAGGGCAACTCCACAAGCGGAATGGGAATAAATAAAAAGCAGACGAAAAAGACAAGCTATGAGATACTTCTCGATGGCATGAAGGCGGAAGAAGCTGTGATAAAGACTGATTTCAAAAACCTCAGCATCATACCCTCGAGCCTTGATCTCGCTGCCGCTGAGATAGAGCTTGCTTCAAAGGACAAAAGAGAAAGCTTGCTTAAAACTGCGCTGCTGCCGATTGCAGGTGACTACGATTATATAATAATAGACTGTCCTCCATCGCTCGGACTTATCACAAACAATGCGCTCACTGCCTGCAATACTGTGCTTATCCCGATACAGTGTGAATTTTATGCGCTTGAGGGACTTTCACAGCTGATGAACACGGTCCGCAGGGTCAAGAGGCAGTACAATGATATGATAGATATAGAGGGTGTTCTCCTGACAATGTATGACGGAAGACTGAATCTCACACAGCAGGTTGTGAATGAGGTTAAGAAGTTCTTCCCAAGGAAGGTTTTTTCAACTGTCATACCGAGGACTGTAAGGCTCTCTGAGGCTCCGGGCTTCGGTATGCCTGTGCTGTATTATGATAAGGGCTGCAAAGGCGCCGAGTCATATGAGAAGCTTGCAGAAGAAGTGATAAAGAACAACAGGTACTGATAAATATATAGCTGACAAGAGGGAGAGAAACGACAATGCCGAAATTAAGCGGACTCGGACGGGGACTTGACAGTCTTTTTGCCGACAACACGGATGATATTGAGAGCTCGGTTACACTTAAACTTAATGAAATAGAGCCGAACAGGATTCAGCCGAGAAAGGATTTTGATGAAGGTTCATTAGCAGAGCTTGCTGATTCCATAGCACAGCACGGCATTATACAGCCCCTGCTGGTGAGACCGATACTCTCGGGCGGATATCAGATAGTGGCAGGCGAGAGAAGGTGGCGCGCCGCAAGGATGGCAGGCCTTAATGAGGTTCCTGTTCTGATAAGGGAAATGGACGACAGGGAGTTCATGGAAATCTCTCTGATAGAAAATCTGCAGAGAGAGGATCTCACGCCTTTTGAAGAAGCCGAGGGCTACAGGGCTCTGATGGAAACATACAGCATGACACAGGAGGAAGTGAGCAAATCCGTAGGCAAGTCAAGGCCATACATTGCCAATGCGCTGAGACTGCTTGCGCTGCCTGAGAAGATAAAGAAATATGTGAATGACGGAAGGCTCTCTTCTGCCCACGGCAGGACGCTTCTCGGAATTAAGGATGAGAACGAAATGCTTTCAGCAGCAGAGAAGGCTGCGAGTGAGCAGCTTTCCGTAAGAGAGACTGAAAAGCTCGTAAAGAAAATTAACTCAAAGGCTGAGGAGCCGAAGGATGGAGAAAAGCCGAAAACAGGTGACAGTAATGAAATCAGCCATTACTGTGAAGAGGTAAGGCTTGCTCTGACGGAAGCTCTCGGACGAAAGGTCAGGATAACAGGAAGCTCCGGCAAAGGAGAGCTTCAGATAGAATTTTACGGCGATGAGGATCTGAAAAATCTTGTCAGCAGGTTAAATATAGAATAAATTAAACATTTAAATAATTATTTAATCGTTTAATGATGTTATAAAGGTAAAAATATAGTTAAAGAATGTGAAAAAATTGCTGAAGAACAAAGCAAAGCCGGCAATCACCCGGCTGCTGTACTTCAGACAGCAGATTATATGACGGCAGATTATCTGAAGATTATCTTTTGAAAAGATATGGAACAGAGAATATGTTCTGAGTTAATCGGAAAAATCAGATATACCTGCTGTCAGGACGGAATGGACATGGAAATAAGAATGTGAGATAAGACTGCGGATAAAAGCCTGAAGAATATCTGAAAAGCAGATACTGCAACTATTCAGTTCACTTTGCAGGAAATTCTGAAAATTCCTGGTCGGTGAAATGTAATGAACTCTGCAGTCCACATAAAGCAGTCATTAGCTGTCATAGTTATGGCAGGACTTAATATTTACCGACTATATATAGCCTATACAGCTGAAGAAGCATACCGCTGAAATATAGCTGCGGAAGGCGGTTTCAAGAAGCTTAGCTTTGGACAGCCCGGGGAAGAAAAAGAAAGAAAACAGTAAAAACAGGAAGAAAGAAGAAAATGAAGAAGAAAACACTTATATCGGAGATAGCTCCGTCAAATCCTGCGCTGAGGCTTGTCCTCATGCAGGCATTTTACTGGTTTGCCTGGTCGTTCGGTCAGTATCAGACTGTGTATCTGCAGAACAGTGAGATGCACGCTTCATCGTCTTACATAGGCACACTCAATGCCGTTGCGTCACTTGTTGCTATATTCGCAATGACTTTCTGGGGAAGGGTTTCCGACAGGATAAACTCAATAAAGAAGACTTTTCTTATAGTTCTTGCGCTTGCGGGTGTATTATTCGGGGCAATAGGATTTCTGCCGGCATCGTTTAAGTATGCTGCCGCAATGTTTATGATTTACTGTCCGATAGCTAACTTTGCGAGAGGAAGCGTATGCACGCTTGTTGATAATCTGACAGTCAGGATATGCGCAACCCACAGGCTGAACTACGGAGTGATACGCTCGACCGGTTCATTTACATTTGCCGTAGGAAGTGTACTGCTCTCATCACTTATCATACCGGCGGTAGGAGTAAAATACACATTTCTGCTTTTCGGTGTGCTGATGATACCGACAATACTCACGGTACTGACTGTGCCGGATCCGAGAGTAGCAAAAGCGCCCGGTCACAAAAAAGAAGAAAAAAAGAAAAAGGCAAACCCGAAGCTTCTTTTCAAAAACTACTACTATGTGACATTCATCATATTTGCGCTGATAGTATACATACCTTTCAACAGTGAATACTCTTTCATAACATATTTCATGGCAGCAAAGGGCATAAACACCGAAAATCTCGGAATTGTGCTTGCGGTGAGAGCAATGATGGAGATACCTTTCCTCATATTCATGGGTAAACTCAGGGCAAGGTTCAAGCTGAAATATCTGATGATGGTGGCTGCGGGATTCATAGGTCTCGAGTGCTTCTGCCTCGGAATGTTCGCAAACAGCTTTACAAGTGTTGTTCTTCTATGTTCGATGTTCGGACTCGGAAACGGTATTCTCATTGGCACAACATCCAACTACCTCTACAAGCTTGCACCCGATGAGCTGAAGGCTACAGCTCACAGCATATTCGGCGCATGCACTGCGCTCTCAGGATTCATAGGAAACATGGTGGGCGGATATGCGATGGAGCTTCTCGGAGCTGAGAACTTTTATCTCACTCTGAGCGGGATTATCTGCGTAGGTCTTGTCTTTTTCATACTTTCGTTTATATTCGGAAGAAATATTCCAAATCCCGGTGATGAGATGAACTGAGGTATGCAGCTTAATTTATGACAGCCTATGTGCTGATATTATGATGGTTCTGACAGAATGAGCAGGAAAACTGCAGTCTGATTGCGGAAATATGAATTTTAAACTTTCAGCTGTTAAAATTGAAGTGACTGCTCAGCCGCTTCGGAAGAAGTATAAAAATCAGCCCGCTGAAACAGAAAAATGCTTCAATTCAATGCTCTGGAGGAAAGAGTCATTACTGCATAAGCTGCAGCAGACTTTAAAATTGTTAATTAAAAGTAAATAAATGTATTTTGCGCATTGTTTTGGTTTGACAGCATATTGTGCAGGGTGTTAAAATACAAAATACAGTAGATTCAAATGTAAACAGGCAGAAAGACAGTGGAGGGGAGAACTTGAGCAACGGTGTGAGAAATTCCCTTGAAGATGAATTTAAAAATTCGGTTACATATAATGTCGCGAGCGAAGTAGGCCGGAACATCGGCAGGGCTGCGGCAGGGGTCAGCAGAAGTGTGGCTGACATTGTAGAAAATGCTGTTCGTGGTGACGGCTATACTTCAGATGCTCCGACGGTGAATTATCAGAGCAGCTCCTACCAGAGCAACTCTTCGCAGAGAAACTCTTCGCAGAGAAACTCTTCACAGAGTAACTCCTACCGGAGTAATTCTTATCAGAATAATTCTTCTCAGAGTTACACTAATCGGAGCAGTTCATACGGCGGCGAATCCGGTTATCGGGAAAACACATATCAGAGAAACTCTTATCAGAGTAACAGTAACTCTTATCAGAATAACTCCTATCAGAATGATGTGAAGCGGAATGTAAACCCATACAGGGTTACAAAGAAGCAGCCGGAAAATCAGCCTGACAGAAATAACGGGCCGGTGAACAGCTCCGGAAATTCCGACAAAAAGGAAAAAGAATCCAAGGGAGCGGCGAGGTTCTGGCTTGCAGGTTCGCTCATGCTTCTGTATGCTGTGGGATTTCCGTTCCACGGGGCTGTGGGAATCGGAATAGCCGTGGCTGCGGGAGTTCTCGGATATAATCTCGGAAAGATTTTCACAAAATGGAATTCAAATCGGCAGAGCGTGAAGCTTGCCGAAGAGAAGAAGCGTCTCGCAGAAGCCGAAAAGCAGCTGAAAGAAGCTGAGGCTGCCGCAGAGAAGGCGAAAAAAGAAGCCGAGGAGAAGGCAAAGACCCAGGTGAAGTCTACAGGAAATCCTGAGCTTGACAGGATAATTGCCGAGGGCAACGATTATATCATCAAATTCAGGAAAGCAAACGATGCTATCCCGGGCGAGCAGATAAGCAGAGACATCGACAGGATAGAGAAGGCAAGCAGGGATATATTCCAGTATATTTCGGAGAACCCGAACAAGATAAGCGAGATAAAGAAGTTCATGAACTACTATCTCCCGACTACGCTTAAGCTGCTGAACACCTATGAGAAGCTTCAGAAGCAGACGGTGAAGGGAGAGAACATATCAAGCTCAATGTTTGATATAGAGGGAATGATGCACACAATCGCAGCTGCATTTGAAAAGCAGCTCGATGCTCTCTTTGATTCCGATGCCATGGACATTCAGGCTGAGATAGAGGTATTTGAGAATATCCTCAGTCAGGAAGGCCTCACGGATGACGGAAGCATCCCGAAGATGAAGCTTTAAGTTTTTTTATTTATTCAGCTGCCCGGCTGCCTGATTACTCAGCCAATCAAACTTCTGATGAAAAGGTGCCGCGGTGCGGTACATCCTGAAAAATATGATGAAGCCTGCTGAGAAAAACTGAAAGCCTGCTGATGAGAAATATCTCTTCAGGCTCTTCGGCATGAGCCGCAGATGATACTGAGAAATTTTAAATCCCACAAAATTTGTGATTGGGTCATATTAAATCTCAGATTTTGAAGAATGTCGGGAATATTAAACATTTAACATCAAAGGCGTTAAATACTGAGAACATTCGGAAATATAAGATAAAAATTAACATATAAGGAAAGGATAACGAAAATGCCTGATTTAAACACAACACCGTCACTTTCACTTGAAGATTTACCGGAGGTTCCGGCAGTACCGTCACTTACCTTTGAGCCTGAGGCAGCAGCCGAGGAGCCGAAAGCAGAGGTGAAGCCGGAGGCTGAGCCTGTGATCATAGAGGAGATAAACCTTTCACCGGAGGAGCAGAAGATAGTTGATGACTTCAGCGAGAAGATTGATGTCAACAACACAAATCTTATCATGCAGTACGGCTCAGGCGCTCAGAAGAAGATAGCTGCGTTCTCTGACACCGCTCTCAACAACGTGAGGACAAAGGATCTCGGTGAGGTCGGTGACCAGATGGCTGAGCTTATCTCAGAGCTCAAGGGCTTCGATGCTTCAGAGGAGGAGAAGGGATTCCTGGGCTTCTTCAAGAAGCAGGGAAACAAGCTCGAGAACCTCAAGCTGAAGTATGACAAGGCAGAGACAAATGTACAGAGGATTCAGGAAAGCCTTGAAAAGCATCAGGTTCAGCTGCTCAAGGACATAGTGGTTCTCGACAAGCTCTATGACACAAACCTTGCTTATCACAAGGAGCTGACCATGTACATCATAGCCGGCAAGAAGAAGCTCAATCACGAGAGAGCAACAACCCTCGCTGAGCTGAAGGCCAAGGCTGAGAAAACAGGTCTGCCGGAGGATGCTCAGGCTGCCAATGACTTCGCTCAGAAGTGCGATAACTTCGAGAAGAAGATATATGATCTTGAGCTGACAAGAATGGTATCGGTTCAGACAGGTCCGCAGATAAGACTTGTGCAGAACAATGACAAGATAATGGCGGACAAGATACAGTCCACAATAGTGAACACCATACCGCTCTGGAAGAGCCAGATGGTACTTGCTCTCGGACTTGCTCACTCAGAGCAGGCTGTCAAGGCTCAGCGTGAGGTCACTGACATGACAAACGAGCTGCTCAAGAAGAACGCAGAGAAGCTCAAGATGAGCACAATAGAGACAGCAAAGGCTGCCGAAAGAGGTGTAGTTGACATGGAGACTCTCAGAAATACAAACCAGAGCCTTATTCAGACTCTCGATGAGGTCGTGAAGATTCAGGAAGAGGGCAAGGCTAAGCGCCGCGCTGCTGAGGAAGAGCTCGGCAGACTCGAGGGAGAGCTCAAGCAGAAGCTTCTCGACATACGCGGATAAAAGCGGAGAGCAAAACTTAAAAAATAATCGGGAGCCGGCTCTACAAGCAAGCCGGCTCAGTGTTTTAAACCCGGTATTTTAAAAAGGAAAGATATCTGCCGCAGATATCCACTTATTAAGATTCGGAAAAGGCTGAATTTTTCGAGGGCGCTGCCTGAAAACGGAAGAAACACGGGTTTACGGTGACCGAAAAGGGCGGCTGTCCGTCTGCCTCTGCCGGAAATTCGGAAAATTTTTTAGATTTGAAGAAATGCACTGAACTCTGCATTCCGCACAAGGCGGCTATCAGCTGCTGAAATTATGGTAAGACTGAATAGATACAAGAGTCAGAAAGAAAAATAAGAAATTTAAAATGATTAAAAAGAGAAAAGTAAAAACAAGGGCTGCAGCTTTGCTTCTCTCACTTGCGTTTCTCATTGTGTCGGGGATCACTGCGTCGGCGGATGATTATGAATATTACATAACCACTGACGATGACAACGGATACTACGATGACTACGCCTATGACGACACATACGGGGATTACTCTTACGATGATGGTTATGATGACTATTCGTATGATGATTACTCGTACGATGATTACTCGTATGATGATTACTCGGATGACGATTACTCGGATGATGAAAGCTACGACGATGATTATTCGTATGATGACTACTCCGATTATTCCGATGAAGAGTCGGACACCGGCAGTGATGAGTCAGACAGCTACACTCAGAGTGATGATGAGGATGACGAGAATGCAAACAGCGCCGTTGTCATAGCAGAGACTCCTGTGCCGGAGTACACTCCGAACCCGAACATAATGGTTCCGGGTCAGGAGGGCAGCTACTATGTGCTCGACAACGCATCGGCGCTGAATGAGGAAACCGAGCGGGAAATTGACGAGCTTGGCAGCGAGCTCTACAAGGAGACAGGCGCACAGGTGGTGCTTGTCACGATAGCGACAACAAGATACAGTCTGAAGGACTACGCTTACACGCTCTTCAATCAGTGGAAGATAGGAGGTGACGGGCAGTACGGACTGCTTTTCCTCCTCGACATTGAGGATGACAGCTATTACTCATACGCCGGAGAAGGACTCAAGACCGAGATAAATTCCTCGGATCTGAGTCAGCTCAACAAAACCTACCTTGAGCCGTATTTTGCTCAGAAGGATTACGATAATGCTGCTCTTGCTGTATACAAAGGAGCAATAAGCAAGGCTGAGGCGGCCATGGAGCTTATAGGTCCTGTCGGAACGCCCGACCCCGCGCTCTCGGAATCATCTCAGGCGGCTGATGCGGAGGAGACAAATTCGGACTCGGGAGAGGTAAAGGACAGGGCAGTGTCTGTATTCTCCGGTCTGCTGAAAATTGTCGGCACGGCTATAGCGGTTCTTCTGGGAGTATGTCTGCTTGCACTGATTTTCATCTATCTGCACGGCAGAAAGGTAAAGAAGCAGAGAAAAGAAGCGAGAAAGCACAAGAACAGAAACAGGGCTCAGGGATCAGCAAACGGAAGAAGGACATCCCGGAGATAAACGAGAGATTAAAATTGAGAAATATAAAAAATGTAAAAAATGTACTCTTTGACCTTGACGGGACGATAATAGATTCAAGCCCGGGGGTGATAAAGTGTCTGCACTATGCTTTCGAAAGCATAGGATTTACAGACTACAGGGAGGAGGACCTGAGGGAATTCTTCGGGCCGCCTCTGTATGCGCAGATGAAAAGCTTCTGCAGGGTCGATGATGACACTGCGGCATTTCTCTGCAGAAAATTCAGGGAGCTTTACAGACAGGGAGCAATGTACGAAAACAGGCTGTATCCGGGAATTGCTGAATGCATGAAAAAGCTGAGAGAAAGCGGCAGAAATGTTTTCGTGGCTACCTCAAAGGTACAGATATACGCGATAGATATTCTTGAAAGGCACGGGATAACCGAATTTCTTACGGACATATGCGGCTCGGAACCTGACAGGGGGATAAACACAAAGAGTGACGTGATAAGTCATCTTCTCGAAAAGAACGGGATAAACGATATATCGGAATGCGTCATGGTCGGCGACAGGCACTATGATGTCGAGGGCGCAAGGGCATTTGGCATGGACACGATTGGCGTAACCTTCGGCTTCGGTGACAGGGATGAACTGACAGAAGCCGGGGCAAAATATACTGTCGACACGGCGGAGGAGCTTTTTGAGCTTATATTTAATTGAGGATGACTGAGGGTCGAGGAGTGAAGCCGGAAGAAGCTTCGATTGAAGAGGCACCCGGCAGGAGCTGAAGGAGATTTCAGCGGCTTCGGGAATGCTCTTTTCCGACGATACGGGCAAAAAGAAAAATAATTGTAAAACACTTTAATTTTTACTGTTTTAGTGATATATTAAAATGTGTTTTTTGATAAAGTTAATCACAGTCTGAAGAAAGCGGAATGCTCTGTGTTCTGCGATTTATTCGGACTGACAGTTCAGATGGAGGATACTCATAATGAAAAAGAAGGCTAAAAAGAGACTCAGCGCGCTTCTTGCACTTTTTATGGTCTTTTCTGTAGCTGCGACTGTTCTTCCTTTTACTGCTTTTGCTGAAGATGGCGGCCAGACCGAAGGTGAAGGCGGCGGTGAAGGCGAGGGTGAAGGTGAAGGCGGCCAGACCGGAGGAGAGGGCGAAGGCGAAGGCGGCCAGACCGGAGGAGAGGGCGAAGGCGAAGGTGAAGGCGGTTCTGATCCAACAGAAGAGCCTGCTCCGACATACGCTGACAGCATAAGCATAGATGGATTTAACATTGACGGAGATGTTTACGGCAGCGGTACTGTTACCTATAAGCTTGGAAATGACGGTACTGTAAAGGTAACGGTTGACCTCGGATATTCAAGCTATATAGACGGCTCTGTAAGCATTTCAAGCGATAACCACGGAAAAGTAGATACTGATAATATAAAAGTAAGCACAGACGGAAATAAGGTAACTTTTGAATTCTTGGCTTCCGCAGACACTTACTATATAAACTTCAACAACAAAAAGAGCTGGGATGCAGATGACACATACAGGTCAACTGTGACAGCAAGTTCTGATAATGCAGAACAGCAGAGCTCAGAGCGTGTTTACAACCCGACAGGTGACTACTACGGCGAGTCTGTCAGCTTCTCTGTGCAGGACGGCGACGGAAATACTGTGCCTGAGGAGAACTGCAGCATTTCAGGCGACACAAGCGGACTTTCACTCAATACGGAATACACCGTAACTGTCACACTGAATGGTGACTACTACTTTGACGGTGACACTCAGGAAGCAAGAAGAACCTTCAGGATAAAGTCTGTCGGCGGCTCACCGGTTGATGCTGACGGAAATGAAGTTTCCACTGTTTTCTACTGCACAAAGAAGGAAGAGACAACAGGAACTCTCTCCATAACGATAACAGGCCTTGACGGGGTTGAGGCTGATGTCACTGTAAACAATAACACATCCACAACCTCAGGCGGCTATGTTTCATTTGATAATGTTGACTTTGGAGATGTATCCGTTTATGCCACAGCTGAGGGATATGATGCTCTGAATGATACAGCATACGGATTTTCAAAGGACAACACAAGCTTTGAATTCAGCATGACAAAGACTGCTCCGACAACAGCTGCGGTCACTGTATATGTCTACTGCGCTGATGAGGACAGATATTTAAGCGAGGCAAGCGTAACTCTTGGCGGAAATACACAGTCCTGCGGTGACAGCGGAGCTGTATTCACAGATCTTACCGTAGGCGATTACTTTGACATAAGCGGTTCTGCTGACGGATACACAGTAAGCTCCGACAGCGTGACTGTTTCAGCTGACGGAAACACTGTGACACTTTCAGCATCAAAGGACCCTGAGCCTACAGAGGAACCAACGGCTGAGCCGACAGAAGAGCCTACACAGGAGCCTGCGCCGACAGAGGAGCCCACACAGGAGCCGGAGCCGACCGATGAGCCGACAGAAGCTCCAACCGATGAGCCTACCGCAGAGCCGACAGCTGCCCCGACAGTAGCTCCAACCGATGAACCTACTGCAAAGCCGACAAGCACACCGAAGGCAACAACAGAGCCGTCAAAGGTAAGCTTTACTGTAGTCATCAACTGGGATGACGACAACAACACAGCCGGCAAGAGACCTTCAAGCATAACAGTACAGCTGAAGAACAAGACTACCGGTGACATAATAGACACAAAGAAGCCGAGCACAAGCAACAACTGGACAATTTCCTGGACAAAGCTTGACGGCACCATAAGCTACACACTTAGTCTGCCGAACACTCCTGAGGGATACACAAGAACAAACACAAGTGACGGCAGCACTTACTACATCACATACAAGTATGAGGGTTCCTCCGCTACTGCAACACCTGCTGTGTCGGCGACACCTGCATCAACACCTTCGGGAAATGTTTCCGTAGCTGTTGACATCTACTGGGTGGATAACTCGAACACCGCAGGCGCAAGGCCGAGTGAAATCTCTGTTCAGCTGAAGAGGGACGGTGAAGTCTATGACACAAAGTCGGCTTCTTCATCCAACAACTGGTATGTGAGCTGGTCGGGTCTTGACTCAACCCACAAGTGGTCGGTATCAGCTCCCGGCACACCGTCAGGCTACACTAAGACAGGCTCCGCTTCCGGAAACACCGTCACACTCACCTACACATATCAGGGCAGCGCTCCTGTTGTGACAGACAAGCCGATAGGAACACTTGCTCCTGTAGCCACAGAGAATCCGTGGGTAACTGTGAAGCCGAGCACATCACCGTCATACAACGGCGCACCTACACCGACACCTGATGATGACATAGAGATAGAGGTTGACATCAACTCAACTCCGAAGCCGACAACCAAGGAATCAAGCTCAGGCAACTGGTTCCTGTGGGTCTGCATAGGACTTATAGTCCTCTCGGCCGGCGGAATCGTGACTGTAATAACAATACTTGTTATAAACAGAAGAAAGAATAAGATGTAAAACCAGCATTGTTTATCTTCTTCGTTTTAACTTTTCGAATAGTCGGTGAAGCGATGGCTTCGGCAGACTGAGATAGTGAAACACTGAGGTGATACGCTTAAGTGATACGCTTAGTTTAACACTAAAGTGAAAAAGGAGAGAAACAAGACAGCACAAAATAAAAAGGCTCTGCTTTCAGAAATGGAGGCAGAGCTTTTTGACGGAAAAATAAATTATTGCGGCGGTATTGAAAAGGCAGGCGGTTTGTAGTATTCTTATCCGGCTTTATTTGAAGTTAAGAGGAAACTCCCCCACAGGAGACGGGGCCGAGGCTTCTGTGAATCCGGCGGCGGAATTAAGAATGCAGACGCTTGAACTTTTTGAAAATAAGGCCTGACAGCCATGACTCTGAGATTGAAAATCAGACGGCACAAGATTTTCAACAGCTTAAAAGTCAGATGTTGAAAATTCCGGGAGTGGATGAGTTATTCAGTGAAGCGGAGTACGGCATTCGGAGCAAATGAAACTCGGATGAAGAAAAATAGCTGCCTTAAAGACTGCGGACTGTCAGGCTTATGCAAAGACAGACTGAAAAGTGTTTTCCATCTATCTACAGAAAGGAATTTATACATGAAAAACGAGAGAGCGGTTCAGCTGAAATTTTATCTTCTGCAGGTGACGCACTGGTGCGGCTTTGCCTCAATGGCGAGCTTCATAGTGGCTTTCCTGCTTTCAAAGGGACTTGACAACAGCCGCATGTCCATAATGATGGCGGTATATATGCTGATGGCTTTTCTCGGACAGTTCTTCTGGGGCTCGATATGCGACTCAAAGCAGGCCAACAAGAAGGTATTCATACTGACTGAGATACTTCTTCTCGGAATGTACTATCTGATATATTTCTTCTCGGATAATTTCAGCATCATCTATGTGCTGTATCCGCTTCTGGGCTTCATAATCGTTCCGATATCATCAAACCTTGACTCATGGCTTCTGAAGTGCTTTGTTCACAGGCCTGAGGTTTACGGACCGTCAAGGGGCTGCTCGGCTCTCGGCTTCGGTCTCTTCTGCCTTTTCTACGGAAAGATAATCACTGCAGTCGGATACCACATCATGCCGTTTGTTGCTACGGGATTCATAGCCGTCACGGTGCTTGTCGCACTCACTCAGCCTGAGGCTCCGGCTGCAGCAGGCAGCGCAGCGGCAAAGAAGATGAGCGCAAAGGACATAGCTTCACTTGTAAGGATTCCGATATACATACTGCTGATACTCATGCTCTTCTTCATGGGCCTCTCAATGGCTCCGATAAACAACATGAAGATAGTCATACTTCAGAATGTGGGCGGCACGGTGGAGCATCAGGGATATGACAGCTTCTTCGGATGCCTTGTGCAGACGCCGTTCTTCTTCCTCGCCGCAAAGATAAAGAGACTTCCGCAGAACCTGAGGGTTTTCCTCGCTGCTCTGAGCATTGTTCTGATGATCGGCATAGACATGTTTGCCTCTTCGCCGTATGTGATAATAGCCGCCGACATGTTCTACTTTGTCGGCTACAGCATACTCCTGCCGACATACAGAGAGATAACCGAGAGCGTTGTTCCCGCAAACATAAAGACAACCGCTCACGGTCTCTGCGATGCTGTGTTTGCGTCTCTTGCCGGAATGATAGCGATGTCATGCTCGGGAACGCTTATGGACTCCGTCGGAGTCAGCGCAGTGATAAGGATATGCTTCGTGCTCTGCTGCATTGCCTTTGCCACAAGCCTTGTGTTCATAAGGATGAACAGGAAAAAAGCTTAAATTTCACAATAACTGCTCTGTGTCCCTCAAAAGGGCGCAGAGCTTTTTTGTTTTTGAAGTTATTCCGGTAACAGGTAAGAAAAGAAATTTCCTATTTTATGCATTTTTTAAAAGTTAATCAGCTTATGTTCAGTTTTATTTCACATTGGACTTCTAATATTCTGAGTGTACGATGAAAAGGGAGATATGAAAGGGGAATCGAGCTGATGGCGCAGACCATGATGACACCTTTAAGCAAGTCGGCGATAAAATCAAACGGAATGTTCGCTTCAGATGAAAAGCTCAGACGGGCTAAAGTGAGCAGCACGAATTATGTTTTCAAGCGCAAGGAGATAAAGTTCCTCATAAACAGAGAGCAGCATGACAGACTGCTGAAGCTCTTCAGAGGTATCATGTGTGAGGACGAATATGGCCTCAGCACGATATGCAATATCTACCTTGATACCGAGGATTTTGATCTGATAAGGAGATCGATAGACAGGCCGGTATACAAGGAGAAGCTGAGACTGCGCAGCTACGGCACGCCGGGAAACGGTGACAGGGTTTTCCTCGAGATTAAGAAAAAATACAAAGGCATAGTTTACAAGAGAAGAGCTTCGATGACTCTCTGGGAGGCTAAGCAGTATCTTGAGAAAGGTGAGAGGCCCGAAAAGAAGAAAGAACAGATATTCAATGAGCTCGACTACTGCATCATGCATTATCACCCTGTGCCAAAGCTTTATCTTGCCTATGACAGGACAGCTTACTACTGTCAGCTCGATGAATACAAGGATGTAAGGATAACCTTTGACAGCGGCATAAGGTTCAGACAGGATGATATAAAGCTTGAGGACGGCGACAGAGGAGAAAAGCTTCTGCCCGACGATATGTATATAATGGAGATAAAGATTCCCGGGGCAATGCCGCTGTGGCTTCTCGACATGCTGACAGAGGTAAAGGCCGAGAGAGTATCGTTCTCAAAGTACGGGAGCATATATCAGAAATATATTCTGCCGGACATCATGAGGAAGGTTCAGGCGAGAATAGACGGAAGAATTCTGCCGGCCGAAACATCAAGGTTTGAGGGAAAGCCGGAAGCTGAGGAAAAAGCAGCGGCGGCCGATGAATTTAAAACAGCTGTATAACTTCGTATAACTGTGTATAATTTTGTATAGCTCCGCATAAGTGCGTATAACTGTATGTAACTGCTTATACCACACAAGCAGACAAAGAAAGCTGCTTCTAAAACTATTATGAAAAGCGCCCGTATAAACCGGCAGACGAACTGCAGATTAAACTGCCGTTAAAAAGGGCAGACAGAGAATAAAATAATTGATATAATATCAGGAGATAACCGGAATGAACTTTGAAAGCATACTTACAAATACAGACAGCCTCACCGCAGCAGACGCAGGCATATGCGCGGCGGTTTCCATAGTGCTCGGAATTGTGATTGCACTTGTCTATGCGCATCAGAACGAGAGCAGCAAAAATTTCGTGATAACCCTTGCTCTCCTGCCGGTGCTTGTGCAGGTAGTGATGATGATGGTAAACGGAAACCTCGGAACCGGAGTTGCGGTAATGGGAGCTTTCAGCCTTGTAAGGTTCCGTTCTGTGCCGGGGTCATCGAGAGAGATACTCTTCATATTCTTTGCGATGGCAGTCGGACTTGCCACGGGAGAAGGTTATGTGACATTTGCGGCGGTATTCACGGTTCTGCTCTGCCTGATGACGGTACTGCTTGAGAAGATCGGCTTCGGTGAATCTAAAAAGCAGGTTTACAAGGACCTCAGGGTGACGATTCCCGAGAGTCTCAACTATTCCGAGGTGTTTGTTGACATATTCAACAAGTACACCGACAAATGCGAGACCACAAAGGTCAGGACAACAAACATGGGCGCCATGTATGAGATAAGCTACAAGGTAAAGCTGAAGGATGAAGCGGCCGAGAAGGAAATGATAGACACCATCCGCACGAGAAACGGCAACCTTCCGGTTATATGCTCAAGGTCGGAGATAAAGAGAGACGAGCTCTGATAAATCAGTGGCCGGTGGACAGTAGACAGTGGCCAGTGAACAGTATAAAAATCGGTAAAGATATAAGGTACAGAAAGAGGAGAAGATGATGATAAACAGAAAGAAGAGCATAATGCTCAGAAGAATATTCGCGGCTTTGCTCACGGCGGCGGTGATAGCTGCTGTAGCTGTCAGCAGTGTAAACGCAGATGATGCTGCGGGCAGACCTGACGGAGAGACTCCTCAGGCTGAAGAAAAGGCAGATAACACATCTGAAACAGCGGAGGATACTTCCGGGAAAGCGCTCGCCCTTGCAGACACGGAGATACCTGAGGCCTGGGAGATAAATGAGAGCGAAGCGGAAAAGATAAGCTTAAACGGCGACAGCATTGAGTCTGACTCCGATAATGTGGAGACAGAGGGCTCCACGGCTGAGATAAAAAAGGGCGGGGTTTATATCATCAGCGGGACACTGAGTGACGGACAGATAGTGATTGACAGCGAGGATGCCGTCACACTCATTCTTGACGGAGCTGATATAACAAGCAGCAGCTCGGCGCCGATATATGCAAAGAGCGGAGACCTTACAATATATCTTGCAGACGGAAGCGAAAACAAGCTCGCCGACAGCGCAGACTCAAAGGACGAGGACGTGGCAGCCGTAATATACGCAAAGGACAACCTGACGATATACGGAGAGGGAAGCCTTGAGATAACGGCTGAGAGAAATGACGGAATAACATCTAAGGACAGCCTTTACATACTCGGCGGCAGCATAAGCGTTACAAGCGCAGATGACGGCATTGTCGGAAAAGACGCGCTTATCATCACAGGCGGAAGCATTGACATCACAAGCGAAGGCGATGGAATTAAGTCCACAGGCGCTGATGAGAAGGATGAGAGCAGGGGAAACATAGTGATTACAGGCGGAAGCTTTAATATCACATCTTCATCTGACGGAATACAGTCGGATAACATGCTCTATATATCCGGGGGAGAGTTCAGCATAACAACCGGCGGCGGTTATGAGAATGCGGAAGCTCATTCGGATGATATGTGGAGCAGGGGCGGCTTCGGCTTCGGCAGCTCCTCTGACAGCTCGGAATCTTCAGGCTCATACAAGGCAGTTAAGGCTGATGCGGCTATAGCCGTTGAGGGCGGTGAGTTTGTCATAAACTCGGCCGATGATGCTCTCCACTCAAATACTGATATGGTGATAAATGCCGGCACATTCGACATCTCCACGGGTGACGATGCCATACACGCTGATGACACCCTCACGATAAATGACATGACAGCCGACATTAAGACAAGCTATGAGGGAATAGAGGCCACCTACATAGTCATAAACGGCGGAACAGTGAACCTCGTGGCGACCGACGACGGAATAAATGCCGCAGGCGGAAATGATGAATCCGGTTTCGGAGGCTTATTCGGCGGAATGGGCGGCGGCTTTGATTCAGGTGTAGGAACCATAACGATAAACGGCGGAAACTACTACATAAACGCTGCAGGTGACGGACTTGACGCAAACGGCTCGGCAGAGATGAACGGAGGAAACTTCCTTGTGGAAGGTCCCGAGAACAGCGGAAACGGAGCCCTCGACTACGGTACAGCCTTCAACATCAACGGAGGAAACCTTATCGCGGCAGGAGCATCGGGAATGGCAGAGCCGCCAAGCAGCACCTCCACACAGTACACAGTTTATGCTGCTGTGACTGTAAGCAGGGACGACAGTGTTGCTCTGAAGGACAGTGACGGAAATGTTGTCCTGAGCTACAACGCATACAAGACTGCTCAGTGCATTGTCTTCTCATCTGCAGAGATAAAGAGCGGAGAGACTTACACTGTATATGTGAACGACGAGGAGCAGGGCTCATGCACAGTTGACAGCACAGTCACAACAATAGGAAACATAAACTCAATGTCTATGGGCGGCTCAATGGGCGGCTTCGGCGGTCACGGTGACAGAGGAAATACGAACAGCAGCTCTTCAGACACTGAGAATAAGGAAGGCTCAGCAGAAAGCAGCGGGTCATCTTCAGAAAGCTCAGAAGGCGGCAGCGAAAACAAAACACAGCCATCCGATATGCCGGAAATGCCTGACGGCGAAAACGGTATGCAGATGCCGGACGGAGGAAAGATGGAGCCTCCGACTGACGGCAGTATGCCGCAGATGCCCGGAAGCGCAGACAGCTCAGCAGACGAAAGTTCAGCAGACGAAAGCTCAGCCGGGGAAAGCGAGTCATCCTCTGAAAGCAGTAAATAAAGAAAAACGCACAGGCGGTCGGGAACAGGTTTTTCCGGCCGCTTTACATATCCTTTAATTTTCATATTCTTTAAGCAGAATAGGAAAAATGCAGCCTGATGATGGTCCAAGACTCTGAAATGCAGAAGCATTTGGCAGAAAACTCAACCTGATGTGAGTAAAATCTGAATAAGAACAGGCTCATATTTGATGGCCGAAAGATATGAATTTCAGGCCTTTTATGCTGCCGGAAATACGCCGGAATTTCCGCACTTTTAAAAAGAAAATTTTTTTGAAAAACACTTGCAATTGCATGGGGCTTATGATATTATACCTGTGCGTGACTGCGACAGATATGCGATGAAGCGGGAGGTTGCGGCTGAAAGATGCCGGTTTTTCCGTGGAGTATGTCCGATTTTAAACCGGGCGACAGACAGTCAGACAAATATATTCGGAACCACAGACCGTCTTTCATAGGTCTGAAGGCCGCCTGGGCCTTGTGCCTGTTTATATTTCTGACGGTTTTTATAACGTGGGTTGGTGCCTGAAAGCTGCACTTATCCCAATGTTTCCCGGATTTCACCGAGTTGTGGAATTCGGTTTTATTAATGTCAGGGGTGGAAACACCCGGATAGGTGTAAGCAAACTTTTCGGACTTTAAGTTACTCGAAGGTCCCTGAAGATGTGTAAAAACCCTCGCCCGCCAACTTATTAATACAAAATTTATTTAAAGGAGGCGATTTTCCGTGGCAGTCAAGGAGAAAATCAGAATAAGAATCAAGGGCTACGATCATCAGCTCGTAGACCAGGCAGCGGCTAAGATAGTTGCTACAGCAAAGCGCACAGGCTCAAGGGTTTCCGGTCCTGTTCCGCTTCCTACAGAGAAGCAGATCATCACAATCCTTCGTGCTGTGCACAAGTACAAGGACAGCCGTGAGCAGTTCGAGATGAGAACTCACAAGAGACTTATCGACATTCTCAGACCAAGCAATAAGACCGTTCAGGATCTTATGGGATTGGAACTCCCCGCTGGCGTTGAAATCGAGATCAAGCTTTAATCAGAAGCTTCAGGAAAAGATTCCAACCAACCGGACAGGCGGGTCAAGTCGGAGCTTTAACGATACTGAAAGATCCGACCAATAACCTTACAGGAGGAAAAGAAAGATGACAAAAGGTATCATCGGCAGGAAGATCGGCATGACTCAGATCTTCGACGAAAAGGGCAAGGTCATCCCCGTAACAGTTGTAGAAGCAGGTCCATGCGTAGTTGCACAGATCAAGACAACTGAAAATGATGGCTATCAGGCAATTCAGGTTGGCTTCGGCGACCAGAAGCCTCAGAGAGTAAACAAGCCTATGACCGGACATTTCGCAAAAGGCAATGTTGCTCCGAAGAAAGTATTAAAAGAATTCAGATTAGACGACATCTCCGCTTACAGCGTAGGCGACCTTATCAAGGCTGATGTCTTCGCAAACGGCGACAAGGTTGATGTTTGCGGCACAAGCAAGGGTCACGGTTACTCCGGTGTCATCAAGCGCTGGAACTTCCAGAGACTCAAGGAGACTCATGGTTCCGGTCCTGTCGCAAGACACGGCGGTTCCAACGGTGCCTGCTCAAGCCCGAGCCGTGTATTCCCGGGCCTTAAGATGGCAGGTCACTACGGTGCTGAGAAGGTTACAGTTCAGAACCTCACAGTAGTTAAGGTTGATGTTGAAAATAATCTTATCGCTATTAAGGGCGCTGTTCCGGGTCCTAACAAGGGCATTGTCGTAATCCGCGACAGTGTTAAAGCATAAGGAAAGGAGAAAGAACAATGCCAACAGTTGCAGTTTTAAACACAAAGGGTGCAGAGGTTGAGAAGATTGAGCTCAACGAGGCAGTATTCGGTGTAGAGCCAAATGTATCTGCAATGCACATCATGGTAAAGTCTTATCTCGCAAACCAGCGTCAGGGCACACAGTCAGCTTTAACAAGAGCTGAGGTTTCCGGCGGTGGAAAGAAGCCCTGGAGACAGAAGGGCACAGGCCGCGCTCGTCAGGGTTCAACAAGAGCTCCGCAGTGGACACACGGCGGTATCGTATTCGCTCCGAAGCCGAGAACATACAGCTTCTCCGTAAACAAGAAGGTAAAGAAGCTCGCTATGGTTTCCGCCCTCTCAAGCAAGGTTGCTGACGGACAGATGGTAGTGCTGAATGAGCTCAGCCTCGCAGAGTACAAGACAAAGGCTATAGCAGAGATGCTCAAGGCTGTAGGCTCCGAGAAGAAGGCACTCATCGTTCTTCCTGAGGTTGACGAGAAGGTTATCGCTTCAGCAAAGAACATCCCGGGCGTTAAGACAGCTCAGGTTAACACCTTAAATGTATATGACATCCTCAACGCTGACAAGTTCATCGTTGTCAAGGGTGCCGTAGCAAAGATCGAGGAGGTGTACGCATAATGACAGCACAGGATATCATCATTCGTCCTATCATCACAGAAAAGTCGATGACAGGCATTCAGAACAAGAAATACACCTTTGAAGTTGCAAAGAACGCAACAAAGATTGATATCAAGAGAGCAGTTGAGGAGCTCTTCGGCGTACAGGTAAGCAAGGTCAACACTCTTCACGTAAGAGGCCAGCTTCGCCGCCAGGGACGCTTTGAGGGATACACAAAGAGCTGGAAGAAGGCTGTTGTAACCCTTACAGAAGGTTCCAAGACAATCGAGTTCTTCGAGAGCATGATCTGATAATAATCGGACCGTAATCTCGCCCACACGGGCACGAATGGGGTTAAAAAGCCTGAGGGCTTACTCGAATAAACCCCGCAAAGCCAATAATACAGGAGTGTGAAATAACAAATGGCAATTAAAGTATATAAGCCGACCATTAACTCACGCCGCAACATGTCAGTCACTGACTACAGCAGCCTGAGCAAGAATGGTCCGGAGAGAAGCCTGCTTGCCAAGAAGAGCAAGAATTCAGGCAGAAACAGCTACGGCAGAATCACCGTTCGCCACAGAGGCGGCGGAAACCGTCAGAAGTACCGTATCATCGACTTCAAGAGACAGAAGAACGACATGAACGCTACAGTCCTCGGTATCGAGTACGATCCGAACCGCTCAGCTTTCATCGCTCTCCTCCAGTATGAGGACGGCACAAAGAGCTACATCATCGCTCCGCACGGCCTCAAGGCAGGCGATGTTGTCACATCCGGCGCAGACAGCGATATCAAGCCGGGCAACGCTCTTCCGCTTTCAGCTATCCCTGTCGGTACATTCGTTCACAATGTTGAGCTCTACCCGGGCAAGGGCGCTCAGCTTGCAAGAGCAGCTGGCATCATGGCTCAGCTCATGGCTAAAGAGAACGGATATGCACTTTTAAGACTTCCATCCGGTGAGCTCAGAAATGTCTCAGAGACATGCATGGCTACAGTCGGACAGGTTTCAAACATCGACCACGAGAACGTAAAGCTCGGTAAGGCCGGCCGCAAGAGAAACATGGGCTGGAGACCGACAGTAAGAGGTTCCGTCATGAACCCGAACGACCATCCGCACGGTGGTGGTGAAGGTAAGTCACCTGTAGGACGTCCGGGCCCTGTAACTCCTTGGGGTAAGCCTGCTCTTGGTTACAAGACACGCAATCCTAAGAAGTCCAGCTCCAAGATGATAGTAAGACGCAGAAACGGTAAGTAATAGGCATACGGAAAGGAGCTAATATAAATGAGCAGATCATTAAAAAAGGGACCTTTTGTAGAGCCTAAGCTTCTTAAAAGAGTCCAGGAGATGAACGCAGCCAACGAGAAGAAGATCGTAAAGACCTGGTCAAGATCTTCCATGATCTTCCCTGATTTCGTAGGTCACACAATTGCAGTTCACGACGGCAGAAAGCATGTTCCGGTATATGTAACTGAGGATATGGTTGGACACAAGCTCGGCGAGTTTGCGCCAACAAGAACCTTCAAGGGCCATTCCGGCGGCAAGACAAGCAAGTAAGGGAAAGGAAGAGTATATAAAATGGAAGCAAAAGCAATATTAAAATATACCCGAATTTCTCCAAGAAAGGTTGAGATAGTTCTTGACCTTATCCGTAACAAGCCGGTTGACCTGGCTATGGGTATTCTTAAGCACACACCTAAGGCAGCCTGCGAGGACCTTCAGAAGCTTCTGAAGAGCGCAATCGCAAATGCCGAGGTCAAAGAGATGGATACAACCAATCTCTATGTTTCACAGTGCTATGTCACACCCGGACCGATTCTCAAGAGAATCAGACCGAGAGCTCAGGGCAGAGCATTCAGAATCTTAAAGAGAACTTCACACATCACAATTGTTGTGAAGGAAAAAGAATAAGCGGTGAGGAGGTAAGAAAATGGGTCAGAAAATTAATCCGCACGGATTCCGTGTAGGTGTTATCAAAGACTGGGATTCCCGCTGGTTCGCCAACAAAGCTACATTCGGCGACACATTAGTTGAGGATTACAACCTCCGTAAAGCGCTCAAGGAGCAGCTTAAAGACGCAGGTGTTCCAAAGATTGAGATCGAGCGAGATGCCGCTAAGGTTCGCATTCACATTCACTGCGCTAAGCCGGGTATGGTAATCGGCAAGGGCGGCGCAGAGATCGAGAAGCTCCGCCAGCAGTGCGAGAAGCAGCTCGGCAAGCCATGCATCATCAACATAGTAGAGGTCAGACAGCCTGATCTCAACGCTCAGCTCGTAGCTGAGAACATCGCTCAGCAGCTCGAGAAGAGAATTTCCTTCAGAAGAGCTATGAAGCAGTGCATCGGCCGCTGCATGAAGCTTGGCGCAAAGGGTATTAAGACACAGGTTTCCGGCCGTCTCGGCGGTGCTGAAATCGCAAGAAGCGAGACCTACCATGACGGTACTATTCCGCTTCAGACAATCAGAGCTGACATTGACTACGGCTTTGCAGAGGCTAACACAACATACGGCAAGATCGGTGTTAAGGTATGGCTCTACAAGGGCGAGGTTCTCAACGTGAACGCTGCAAATGCAGGCCGCGAGCGCCAGGACCGCAGAAATAACAGAAGAAACAACCGCAGGGAAGGAGGCCGCAATTAATGTTACTTCCAAAGAGAGTTAAATATCGTCGTGTCCACAGAGGCAGAATGACAGGTAAGGCTTATCGCGGAAATAAGGTTACATACGGTGATTACGGCCTTCAGGCTTTAGAGCCGGCATGGATCACTTCCAACCAGATTGAGGCAGCCCGTGTTGCCATGACACGTTACTGCAAGAGATTCGGTAAGGTATGGATCAAGATTTTCCCAGACAAGCCTGTAACACAGAAGCCTGCTGAAACCCGAATGGGTTCCGGTAAAGGTTCACCTGAGTACTGGGTAGCAGTTGTCAAGCCGGGCAGAGTTATGTTTGAGCTTGGCGGCGTTAACGAGGCTACAGCACGTGAGGCTCTCCGCCTTGCAGCTAACAAGCTTCCTATCAAGTGCAAGTTTGTATCAAAAGAACAGGAGGCTTAAGAGTAATGAAAGCTACAGAAATCAGAGAACTCACAGCTGAAGAGTTAGATTCCAAGCTTAAGGAATTAAAGGCAGAGCTCTTTAACCTTCGTTTCCAGCTCGCTATCAACCAGCTCGATAATCCGATGCGCATCACAGCAGTCAAGAAAGACATTGCTCGTGTGAAGACAGTCATCCGTGAGAACGAGCTCAAGAATGCATAAGGAAGGAGGAGTTTACCGTGAGCGAAAGAACAACAATGAGAAAGACACTCGTAGGTAAGGTAGTCAGCGACAAGATGGACAAGACAGCAGTTGTTGCTATCGAGGACAGCGTAAGACACCCAATCTACAACAAGATCATTAAGCGTACAGTTAAGTATAAGGCACACGACGAGAAGAACGAGTGCGGTATCGGTGACCGTGTACGCATCATGGAGACACGTCCTCTTTCTAAGGACAAGAGATGGCGCGTAGTCGAGATTATAGAGAAGGCCAAATAATTTTTGGCGGAAAAAAATAAAATTACTTGGCTTTTTAAGCAAAGGAGGAACTCACTGTGATTCAGCAGCAGACATACCTCAAGGTTGCCGATAATACCGGAGCTAAGGAGCTTATGTGCATAAGAGTTCTTGGCGGTACCGGCAGGAGGTACGCTAATATCGGTGACGTCGTAGTTGCTTCAGTTAAAAAAGCAACACCAGGCGGCGTTGTTAAGAAAGGTGACGTTGTTAAGGCTGTAATCGTAAGATCAAAGTCTGGCGTACGCCGTGATGACGGTACATATATTCGTTTCGACGAGAATGCAGCCGTTATAATCAGAGATGACAAAAACCCAAGGGGCACACGAATTTTTGGACCAGTCGCAAGAGAGCTTCGTGACAATGAGTATCTGAAGATTCTTTCACTTGCTCCGGAAGTTCTTTAATGGAGGTGTCGAAAATGGCTAAGATTCATGTAAAGACAGGCGACACCGTCGTAATGCTCGTCGGTAAGGACAGAGGCAGCAAGGGCAAGGTTCTCGCTGTTTCCCCTAAGGAGGGCAAGGTTATAGTTGAAGGCTTAAACATGGTAAGCAAGCATGTTAAGCCGAGAAGAATGGGCGAGACAGGCGGCATTGTAGAGGCCGAGTCCGCTGTATATTCTTCAAAGGTTCAGATAGTTTGCCCACGCTGCGGCAAGCCCACAAGAGTTGCACACAAGATCCTTGAGGATGGCACAAAAGAGCGCATCTGCAAGAAGTGCGGCGAGACACTGTAAGGGAGGACATAAGAAATGGCAAGACTTAAGGATTTCTACAAAGCCGAAGTCGCTCCTGCACTTATGAATAAGTTCTCTTATAAGAGTGTAATGGAGATTCCTACATTTGATAAGATCGTTATCAACGTAGGCGCCGGCGAGGCAAAGGATAACGCCAAGATCATCGAGAACATCAGCGGTGACCTGGCAAAGATCACAGGCCAGAAGCCAATGGTCTGTAAGGCAAGAAAGTCAGTCGCTAACTTTAAGATCCGTGAGGGCATGCCGATCGGCGTTAAGGTTACACTGAGAGGCGAGAGAATGTGGGAGTTCATGGACAGACTCTTCAACGTATCTCTCCCGAGAGTTCGTGACTTCAGAGGAATCAATCCTAATTCCTTCGACGGCCGCGGAAACTACAACATGGGCATCAAGGAGCAGCTCATCTTCCCTGAGATCGAGTACGACAAGATCGACAAGGTCCGCGGAATGGATGTATGCTTCGTTACAACAGCAAAGACAGACGAAGAGGCCCGCGAGCTCTTAACTCTCATGGGCGCTCCGTTTGAGAAGTAATAAGGAGGAAAAGCACTGTGGCAAAGACAGCAATGAAATTAAAGCAGCAGAGAGAGCAGAAGTACTCCACAAGAGAGTATAACCGCTGCAAGATCTGCGGAAGACCGCATGCCTACCTTCGTAAGTTTGGCATTTGCCGTATCTGCTTCCGTGAATTAGCTTACAAGGGCCAGATTCCGGGCGTCAAGAAGGCAAGCTGGTAAGAAAGCATAAGGAGGATAACATCATGCAGATTACAGATCCAATCGCAGATCTGCTTACCCGTATTCGCAACGCGCAGTCGGCGAAGCATGATTCTGTTACAGTTCCTGCTTCTAACATGAAGAAGGCTATCTGCCAGATTCTTGTTGATGAAGGTTACATCAAGAACTTTACAGTTGAAGAAGACGGAAAGCAGGGCATAATCACAATAAACCTTAAGTATGCACAGGGCAAAGAGGGCGTTATCAAGGGACTCAAGAGAGTTTCAAAGCCCGGCCTTCGTATATACTCAAATGCTGAGGAGCTTCCAAAGGTCATCAAGGGCCTTGGTATCGCCATCATCTCAACAAGCAAGGGCATCATGACAGACCGTGACGCCCGCAAGGCTAACGTTGGCGGCGAAGTTCTCGCATTCATCTGGTAATCAAGGGGGGTGCAATAACATGTCTAGAATTGGAAGAAAACCTATAAATATTCCCGCAGGCGTCGACGTCAAGGTCGAAGGCTCTGTTGTAACTGTGAAGGGACCAAAGGGAACCCTGACACAGAAGTTCAACCCGAAGATGAACATCGCGGTTGAGGGCACAGAGATTATTGTTACCAGACCCGACGAGACAAAGATGAGCAAGTCACTTCACGGTCTCACAAGAACACTTATCCACAACATGGTCACAGGTGTTACTGAGGAGTTCAAGAAGGAGCTTGAGGTTAACGGCGTCGGTTACCGTGTAGCCAAGCAGGGCACTGAGCTGGTCATGAACCTCGGTTATTCACACCAGGTAAAGGTCAGCGAGACAGATGACATCAAGATTGATGTTCCTGCTCCGAACAAGATCATAATCCACGGACCTGACAAGCAGAAGGTTGGTCAGTTTGCAGCAGAGGTTCGTGAGAAGAGACCGCCTGAGCCATACAAGGGCAAGGGTATCAAGTATGTTGACGAAGTTATCCGTCGCAAAGAAGGTAAAGCCGGTAAGGGCAAATAAGATAGGAGAGTGTTTTAAATGGTTTCAAAGGCTGATAAGAATGCAGCAAGACTTCGCCGCCATAAGAGAGTTCGCGGCAAGATTTCTGGCACAGCAGAAAGACCTCGCCTTAATGTCTACCGTTCATCCGCTAACATCTATGCCCAGATTATCGACGATGTCAAGGGCGTAACACTCGTCTCAGCTTCCACAGTTGAGAAGAGCTTTGAGGGTAACGGAAGCAATAAGGAAGCCGCAAAGAAGGTTGGCGAGACAATCGCAAAGAGAGCAATCGAGAAGGGCATCACAAATGTTGTTTTCGATCGTGGCGGATATATATTCCATGGCCGTGTCGCAGAGCTGGCCGCAGGTGCCCGTGAGGGCGGCCTGAACTTCTAATCAGGGAGGATATTATGGCTGGTAAAATTGACGCAACAGCAATAGAATTAAAAGAGCGCGTAGTTGCCATCAACCGTGTTTCCAAGACTGTTAAGGGTGGTAGAATCTATAAGTTCGCTGCTCTCGTAGTTGTAGGTGACGGCAACGGCACAGTTGGCTTTGGTATCGGCAAGTCCGGTGAAGTTCCGGATGCTATCCGCAAGGGTATCGAGGATGCCAAGAAGAACCTCATCAAGGTTGCTCTTAAGGGCACAACAATTCCTCACGAGGCAATCGGCGAGTATGGCGCAGGAAGAGTTCTCCTGAAGCCTGCTGCTCCAGGTACCGGTGTTATCGCCGGCGGCGCAGTTCGTGCAGTTGTTGAGGCAATCGGCGTAACCGATATAAGAACCAAGGTTCTCAGAACAAACAACCCATGCAACGTTGTACGTGCAACACTTGCAGGACTTGCATCTCTCCGCACAGCCGAAGAGGTAGCTGCTATCCGCGGCAAGTCCGTCAAGGATATATTATAATAAGGAGGCTGCAGATCATGAAAATTACTCTTGTTAAAAGCTTAATCGGCGCCAAGAAGAATCACATTGCAACCGCCTATTCACTCGGTCTTCGCAAGATCGGTGACACAACTGAGCAGCCTGACAACGCTCAGACAAACGGCAAGGTTCAGAAGATCGCTCACCTTGTCGAGGTAAGCAAGTAAGCAGGGAGGTGCACGCAAATGAAGCTTAATGAACTCACAAAGGTTCCGGGTTCAACTACCGAGGCTAAGAGAATCGGCAGAGGACACGGCTCCGGAAACGGTAAGACAGCCGGCAAGGGTCACAAGGGCCAGAAGGCCAGAGCAGGCCACGGCTTCAGACCGGGCTTTGAAGGCGGCCAGATGCCGCTTCAGAGAAGAATTCCTAAGAGAGGTTTCAACAACATCTTCGCTGAGGATGTTACAGCTATCAATGTAAGAGACCTCAATAAGTTTGAAGATGGCGCAACTGTAGATGTAGCAGCTCTCATAGAGGCTGGCATCGTCAGAGGCAACACAGTAAATGTCAAGGTTCTTTCCAATGGTGAACTCACAAAGAAGCTGACCGTTCAGGTTGGCGCTTATTCCGAAGCTGCAAAAGCTAAGATTGAGGCAGCCGGAGGAAAGGCTGAGTGATTTAAATGTTTAATACACTTAAAAACGCCTGGAAAATTCCCGACCTCAGAAAAAAGCTTGTCTTTACAATGTTTATAATAGTAGCTTTCAGGTTTGGTTCAGTTATCCCTGTACCATTCCTGGATGCATCTGCTCTGAGTGACCTCATGTCCTCAGTGAACGAGAGCGGTACGGCTCTTGGATACATCAACATGCTCACCGGTGGCGCGTTCTCATACGCAACACTCTTTGCAATGGGTATCACACCGTACATCAACTCCTCGATCATCATGCAGCTTCTCACCGTCGCTATCCCGGCCCTCGAGAGAATGGCCAAGGAAGGTGAGGACGGCAGAAAGAAGATAGCTACTCTTACAAGATATGTCACAGTGGGTCTTGGCCTTATCCAGGGAACAGCCTACTACTTCTACTTAAAGAACAGCGGAATCACCGTTTACTCAAGCGGCTTCTCCGCAGTGTTCACAGCATTTGTTATCATTCTCTCATTCACAGCGGGCACAGCCCTCATCATGTGGATGGGTGAGCAGATAAACCAGTACGGCATCGGCAACGGTATCTCAATCATACTTTTCGCAGGTATCGTTTCACGTCTTCCATCCACAGCAAGTTCACTCTGGACCTACTTCAAGGCAGCTGTCGATGATCCTTCGAACTACGGAAGATACTTCGTATTCGCTCCGCTGTTCATCATTCTCTTCCTTGCCATTATCTGGGTCATCATATTCATGAACGAGGCTGAGAGAAGAATCCCGATACAGTACGCAAAGAAGGTTGTTGGAAGAAAAATGTACGGCGGTCAGAGCTCACATCTTCCTATCAAGGTTGCTATGAGCGGTGTTATGCCAATCATCTTCGCTTCTTCAATCCTCTCTATCCCAAGCACTATTCAGCTTTTTGTAAATCCTACAACCGGTTTCTGGTCTGCATTCTTCAATGCATTCTCAAGCTCCGGATGGCTTTACAGTGTTCTCTATTTCCTTCTGATTATCATCTTCGCATATTTCTATATGTCGATTCAGTACAATCCGATCGAGATAGCAAACAATCTGCGTTCCAACAACGGTACTATCCCGGGTATCAGACCGGGCAGACCTACATCCGATTTTATCAGCAAGATCCTTGCTAAGCTGACACTCATCGGAGCTCTGTTCCTCGCTGTTATCGCTCTTGTTCCGATCATCTATGGCAACATAACCGGAATGAGCAACATGTCTATGGGCGGTACATCAATCATAATCATGGTCGGTGTTGCACTCGAGACAGTAAAGCAGATGGAGTCACAGATGATGATGCGTCACTACAAGGGATTCCTTGATTAATTAAGGAGGCGTAACTATGAAGCTGATTCTTTTAGGTGCACCGGGTGCCGGCAAGGGCACACAGGCTGAGAAGATCTGTGAGCACTATGGCATCCCAACTATTTCCACAGGAAATATTTTACGCGCTGCGCTGAAGAGCGGTTCTGAGATCGGTCTTAAGGCAAAATCCTACATGGAGTCCGGCGCTCTTGTTCCCGATGAGGTTCTCATCGAGATAATCAAGGGCAGACTTGCAGAAGATGACTGCAAGGACGGATTTATCCTTGACGGATTCCCGAGAACGATTCCCCAGGCCGAGGCTCTGGATTCCATGGGCGTTGCAGTCGACAAGTGCCTCAACCTTGAGGTCGCAGACGATGCAATAGTCGCAAGAATGTCCGGACGCCGTGTTTGCGAGAGCTGTGGAGCTTCTTATCACATTCTGTTTAAGAAGCCTGTAAAAGAAGGAGTCTGTGACTCCTGCGGCGGCACCCTCGTTCAGCGTAAGGATGACGAAGAGTCTACTGTACTTGCAAGACTTGTAAACTACCACAATCAGACTGAGCCGCTTAAGGATTATTATGAGAAGCAGGGCAAGCTGATAAGTGTCGAGGGAAAGGATTCCATCGCAGACACAACAGCAGCTGTCTTCGCAGCACTCGAGGCATAATAAATGATAATTCTCAAGACAAGTCGTGAACTCAAACTGATGAGGGAGGCCGGAAGGATTTCCCAGAAGGCCTTAAGACTTGGCGGCGAAGCAGTCGAACCGGGTGTATCCACCTGGGAGATTGATAAGATAATCCGTGAGTATATCGAGAAGTCGGGCGCCAAGCCCAACTTTCTCGGTTACGGGGATTTTCCCGCAAGTGCCTGCATTTCAGTAAACAACACCGTTATCCATGGCATACCGTCCAAAAAGCAGATACTTAAGAGGGGCGACATCGTATCGATTGATACCGGCGCCGTCTTAAACGGCTTCAACGGTGACAACGCATGGACATTCCCGTGCGGTGAAGTCAGCGAGGAAGCGCAGAAGCTTATGGATACAACGCGCGAAGCACTGTTCCTTGGCATTGAGCAGGCCAGACCCGGAAACAGGGTCGGTGATATAGGACACGCAGTGCAGGAGTATGTCGAAGCTCGCGGTTACTCGGTTGTACGAGATTTTGTCGGCCACGGAGTAGGCGCAAAGCTGCATGAAGACCCAAGCGTTCCGAATTTCGGCAAGCCCGGAAGAGGAGTACGTTTGCTGCCGGGCATGGTGATTGCCATAGAGCCTATGATAAACTTAGGCGATTACCGGGTAAAGGTACTCGGTGACGGATGGACAACCAACACCATTGACGGTAAACTCTCAGCTCACTTTGAGCATACGGTCGCCATAACAAGCGATGGTCCGGTAATACTTACCAGCATCGACTGAGGTGGTCCGTGAAGAGAGGACAGATAGTTTTGTCAAAAGCAGGGAAGGAGAAAGGCTTCTTCTATGTGGTGACGGATACGGACGGAAAATATCTGTATCTCGCCGACGGGAAGTTAAGACCCCTTGAAAAGCCCAAGAAAAAGAGCATGAAGCATATTCAGTTAACGAACAGCTTCATTGACGAGGGCGAACTTGAGACGAATAAAAAAATCCGAAAAGCATTGCAAAAATTTGCTGATGCGAGTATAATAGGAGGACGCTATGTCTAAGCAGGACGTATTGGAGCTTGAGGGCGTAGTAAAGGAAGCTCTGCCGAACGCTACATTTAATGTTGAGCTTCCGAACGGCCATGTGATCCTTGCCCACATATCCGGTAAACTCAGGATGAATTTCATCAGGATTCTGCCGGGCGACAAGGTTACGGTTGAGATGTCACCGTATGACCTCACAAAGGGCCGCATAACCTGGCGTTCAAAGTAAGAATAAATTATAATCAACCCACTTTAAGGAGGGCACACAGTTATGAAAGTCAGACCTTCTGTAAAAAAGATGTGTGAAAAATGCAAAGTCATTAAGCGCAAGGGTAAGATCATGGTAATCTGTGAGAACCCTAAGCACAAGCAGCGTCAGGGCTAATCCTGAGCAGACTTGTTAAAAACAAGTTTTCTAAACATTTTGGAGGTATAAAAGCATGGCTCGTATTTCGGGTATTGACTTACCAAGAGACAAAAGAATCGAGATTGCTCTTACATACATCTATGGTATAGGCCGTAAGACTGCTACAGATATCTGTGCAAAAACAGGCGTAGATCCTGATATCAGAGTAAGAGATTTATCAGAGGACGATGCTACAAAGCTCAGAGAGTACATTGACAAGAACTGTACTGTTGAGGGTGACCTTCGCCGTAATGTAGCATTTGACATTAAGAGACTTATCGAAATTGGCTGCTATCGTGGCGTCCGCCATCGTAAGGGCTTACCGGTAAGAGGTCAGCGTTCTAAGACCAATGCAAGAACACGCAAGGGTCCTAGAAAGACAATGGCAAACAAGAAGAAGTAATCGGAGGGATTAAATAATGGCAGCAGTAAAAGGTAAAAAGGCTACCACCGTTCGCAGACGCCGTGAGCGCAAGAACATTGAGCGTGGAGCTGCTCATATCCAGTCCACTTTTAACAACACTATAGTTACAATTTCTGACCTTCAGGGCAACGCTGTATCCTGGGCAAGCGCAGGCGAGCTCGGATTCCGCGGCTCAAGAAAGTCAACACCATTCGCAGCTCAGTCTGCTGCTGAGACAGCTGCAAAGGCTGCTATGGATCATGGTATGAAGACAGTTGAAGTTTATGTTAAGGGTCCGGGCGCAGGCCGTGAGGCTGCTATCCGCGCACTCCAGGCAGCAGGCCTTGATGTCACAATGATCAAGGATGTTACCCCGATCCCTCACAACGGTTGCCGTCCTCCGAAGAGAAGACGTGTATAATCGCTGGTCCATACATAAACCGAATTCAGGAGGATAAATACAAATGGCAAAGAATATGCAGCCGATTGCCAAGCGCTGCAAGGCACTTGGCCTGTCACCCGCAGTAATGGGTTACTCCAAGAAGACAACTAACCGCAACCCGAAGGGCACAATGCGCCGTAAGCAGTCTGAGTACGGCATGCAGCTCAACGAGAAGCAGAAGGTTAAGTTTGTATACGGCGTTCTCGAGAAGCAGTTCCATGAGTATTACAACAAGGCAGAGCGTGCCGAGGGTATTACCGGTGAAAACCTTCTCGTATTACTTGAGAGACGCCTTGATAACGTTGTATTCCGCGCAGGTTTCGCAACAACACGCCGTGAGGCAAGACAGTCTGTCACACACGGACATTTCCTCGTAAACGGCAAGAAGATTGATATCCCATCCTATCAGGTTAAGGCCGGCGATGTTATCGAGGTCTGCGAGAAGAGCCGCTCTTCCGCAAGATTTTCAAAGTTCGTTGGCGCTGATGCAGTAATGGTCACATTACCGGGCTGGATGGAGCGTCCCAACAAGGATGAGCTTAAGGTCAACTTAACACGTCTTCCGGTTCGTGAAGATGTAGATTTCCCTGTAGAGGAGCATCTCATCGTCGAGTTGTACTCCAAGTAATGTCATTATTCTCATAATACTGACATTTGAACATTAGAGCATTTATTGCTAAGTGTAGGGAGGATCGCGATGATAGAGATAGAAAGACCTAATATAAGAGTCGATGATATCCAGGAAGAAGAAAACTACGGAAGATTTGTGGTTGAGCCTCTCGAGAGGGGCTTTGGCACAACGCTTGGAAACAGCTTAAGAAGAGTTCTCCTCTCCAGCCTTCCGGGTGTTGCTGTAAAGGCCGTAAAGATTCGCGGTGTTGACCATGAGTTTTCTACTATCCCCGGAGTAAAAGAGGATGTCGCTGAGATAATCCTCAATATAAAGGGAATAATCGCTAAGCTTAACGCTGACGGCCCGAAGGAAGTTATAATCGAGGCAAGAGGCGAGGGCGAGATCACAGCAGGTGACATCAAGCGTGACAGCGAGGTTGAGATTCTCAATCCTGAGCTTCACATTGCTACTCTTGACAGTGACGCTGAGCTGTTCATGCAGCTTACTCTTGACAAGGGCAGAGGATATGTTTCCGGTGACCGCAACAAAGCTATGCAGCAGAACCCTGTTATCGGTGAATTAGCAGTTGATTCGATTTACACACCTGTTCTGAAGGTAAACTTCAGCGTTGAGCCTACAAGAGTCGGCCAGAGCATAGACTATGACAAGCTTACTCTTGAGGTATGGACAAACGGAGTCATCACTCCGCAGGAAGCTGTTTCAATGGCTGCTAAGATCCTTACAGATCACCTGAGCCTTTTTGTTGACCTCTCCGAGGCCGGCAAGGCTACTGAGATAATGGTTGAGAAGGACGAAGGCGGAAAAGAGAAGGTTCTTGAGATGACAATCGAAGAGCTTGACCTCTCGGTACGTTCATTCAACTGCCTCAAGCGTGCAGGAATCAATACAGTTGAAGACCTCATCAACAAGACCGAAGAGGACATGATGAAGGTTCGCAACTTAGGAAGAAAATCCCTTGATGAGGTTGTCTGGAAGATGGCATCACTCGGTTTCAACCTCCGCAAGGATGACGACAAATCTTATAAGGAATAAGGAGTGATATCAATGCCGGGAACAAGAAAACTCGGAAGAGACACTGCTCATAGAACAGCTATGCTCAGAGGTCTTGTAACATTCTTCCTTGAGAATGGCAAGATCGAGACTACAGATACACGTGCTAAGGAAGTTAGAGCTTTAGCAGAGAAGATGATAACAATCGCTAAGGTTGACAATCTCACAAACAGAAGACAGGCACTCGGCTTCATCACAAAGGAAGCTGTTGTAAACAAGCTCTTCACAGAGATTGCTCCTAAGTATGCTGACAAGAACGGCGGCTACTGCAGAATCACAAAGATCGGCCCACGCCGCGGTGATGCTGCTGAGATGGCTATCATTGAGCTTATCTGATAGAGATGCTGTGTGTGAAGCCTGATTGCTCAGCTTATGCTGTTCAGTAAAGGTTTCGATTCAGTGAATTCTTCTAATAAAAAACACCCCTGAGAGTAAATCTGCTTTCAGGGGTTTCTTTTTTGTTGCAAAGACTGATGCATAATGATAAAATGATGTGGCAGCAGAATGGAGGGCCTCAGACAGGCCGTACCATCGGAAATGCATACAGAGCTGAGAACTTACGAAGTTATGTAGTTTCGCTGTTACGAAGTTTTGCAGTTATCAAGTTTACGCAGTTCTGCAGTTTACGCAGTTGCAGAGTTATGAAGTTTCGCAGTTACGAAGCTATGTAGTTTCGCTGGGATTGACAGGCACTGCGAAGTGAGCAAAAAGATAAATTTAAGGACATAAAAGCAGGTTAAATGATAGAAACAAGAAAATTGATTGAGAGTAAAGCAAAGACGGCAGCAGCCTTTGTTCTGGTTCTCGCTCTGCTATTCACGATATTTGCGGCTTTTCCTGCGGCAGTTTCGGCAGATGAGGAAACAGGCGGCGAAATTATATATCAGACAGAGGATGGGACAAGGGAATTTTCGGACAGCACGCTGACTTCCCGACAGAGCAGAAGAAGCGCTGACATACTCGGATATGTAATGTGGGGAGCTGTGGCCGTGTGCATAGTTCTTATATTTGTGTACATAGGAGCTGAAAGATCCCGGAGAAAAAAGGAACAACGGCAGAAGAAGCTTGAAGCAAGGCCAAGACTGATAATCACGAGCGGTTATCATGAAGAGTTTGATGAGGATTTGAATCGGTAAAATATCATGACAGAAAACAGACTGGAATTTTCAGAGGGAGTGAGGCTTGGGATACCGATAGCTCTCGGCTACCTCTCGGTTTCATTTACCCTTGGCATGACTGCGGTGTCGGTCGGGATACCGGTGCTCTCGGCTGTGCTGATGTCGGCGAGCAATCTGACAAGCGCAGGCGAGGCCTCGGGAATATCAACAATGGCTGTCATGGGCTCATTCGCTGAGCTTATACTCTGTCAGTTCATAATCAACCTGAGATATGCCCTTATGTCCCTCTCAATATCGCAGAAGCTTGATCCGTCGGTGACTATAGCCGACAGGCTTTTTATCTCCTTCGGCATAACCGATGAGATATTTGCGGTTATAGCATCACGCAAAAAGCTGCTGAATGTAAGATTTTTCAGCGGACTGCTGCTTCTACCGTTTATCGGCTGGACTCTTGGCACAGCGCTCGGGGCGGTTTTCGGACAGATATTACCTGAGAATATCACGGCGGTCATGAGCATAGCGCTCTACGGAATGTTCATCGCTATAATAATTCCGCCGGCAAAGCACTCAAGGAATGTGCTCTTTGCTGTTGTAATGGCGGCAGTGCTGAGCAGCATCATTTATTTTGTGCCTGCCTTTGACTTTATATCCGGCGGAATATCGGTGATAATATGCGCTGTTGCGGCATCGGCATTCTGCGCGTGGAAATTCCCGACAGCGGAAGGAGGCAGCGCAGATGAGTGATTTCATGAAATTTCTTCCGTATATCCTTGTAATGGCAATAGTCACTTATCTTATAAGGATGATACCGCTTACCTTCATGAGGAAGAAGATAAGCAGCAGGTTCCTGCTGAGCTTTATGTACTATATTCCATATACAGTGCTGAGCGCGATGACATTTCCGGCTATACTATTCGGAACATCATGCATATGGTCGGCAATCACAGGGCTTGCGGCAGCGCTGATAGCGGCTTTCTTTGAGAGGTCGCTCATTACAGTCGCCCTGTCGGCCTGCGCCGCGGCTCTTGCTGTGGAGCTGATAATGATGCTTGTCTGACGAAAAAAAGAATACCGTTAAGGGCCTTTATTATTTTTGCAAATATTTTTCACGAAATCTGATTCTTATACATAATTTTCTGTTAAAATAAAAACTCAACAGGATAGTGGAAAATTGGGACAAAAGTTGAGATAACTCTAAAATTCAATTGAATATCAAGAGGGTTTGTGATAAAATTTTCTGTACAGAATGACTTTAATTCCTGACTGAAAGGATTACAGCGATATATGAAGAATTTAAAGAAGAGATTGATGGCTTTATCCGCAGCCATGCTGCTTGTCATGTCAATGAGCAGTCTGGCTTTCGCTGATGAGGCAGAGGAGAGTACCGATATATCTCCCGACAGATGGACATCCGACGAGACAGATTATGACTACTCTGACGAGAGCCTTGATGATGAGGGAACCGATTCGGGTACCACCGACTACGACAATGACACCGGCTATGACAATGATTATACCGACCCATCCGGAGATGACACCGGAAATGGCGGCACGACTGACGGAGGAGATACCGGAAACGGTGGAACCACTGACGGTGGAAACGGCGGCGGTGTCAGCTATGATGACGGCAATAACTATGGCGGCGGCACTAACTACAACACAAATACCAATACCAATAACAACAACAATAATAACTATAACTACAATACAAATACAAATACAAACAGTGTCACTCCTGCTCCGCAGGTAACTCCGCAGGCAGCAACAGCGCAGCCTTCAGTTTCACCTAAGGCAACGGCAACACCGGCGGCTTCTGCCACACCGTCAGCATCGCCTACTGCTTCACCGTCACCGACACCTGAAGCAAGCGAGGATGATACACCGACATACTCGGTGTTCGGATCTATCAGCAACGGAGGAAATGACATAAGCAACACGCTGACAATAGCCGGAGTTGTGCTTATCGCTGTTGGAGTTGTGGGAATACTCTGCATGATAGTCTGGTCGATATCCTCCAAGGCAAGACAGAAGTCTGAGATTGAAGAGATCTACGAGACCGTAGGCAATGCCACAAGAGGAAGAAGAAACGGCGCAAACGCAGCTGCAGCAGGCGCAGCGGGAGCAGCCGGAGCTGCGGGTGCAGCAGCGGTCAGGAATCAGAGATCAAGGGCGGTACAGTCACAGAACCCGATCTCACAGACTCAGACACAGCAGAATATTCAGCGTAACGGAAAACCTCAGCAGAGAAAGCCTGCAGCAAAGAAGGATCCTTACAGCTATGATGATAATTTTGCCTATGTGCAGTCAAGCACAGGCAGAACAGCTCAGAAGCCGATAAAGCCGCAGACAGTATCTAAGCCTGCAAAGCGCCCGCCTGTCGAAGGCATAGTGGCTACATCAACAGGAACATCCAAACCTGCTCCGAAGAAGACAACCACAACTGCTGACAGGACAGCAGCTGCAAAGGCCGGCTACAAGACAAAGGACATCGATGCTCTGCTCGATGATGTTCTCAGCACAGATGACTGATTCCGAAAAATAAAGACAGTACAAAAACCTCTCACCCGATAAAGGGTGAGAGGTTTTTCAAGCATTACCGGTAAGGCAGTTGCTGTTTATCCTTATTTGTTTTCCAGGATATAATACGAGAGCTCATCGTAGTAGGTGCCGTTAAGCTCATGACAGTCAACGAGCTTGCCTTCAAGCTTCAGGCCGCACTTCTCAAGGAGCGCAACGGATGCCTTGTTGAACTCGCCGGTTCTTGCGTAAAGCTTGTGAATATCTTCGCTTTCGAGAAGAAGCTGTAAAACAGCGCTGAGGCCCTCATAACCGTAGCCCATGCTTCTGTACTCGGGAAGCATGTAGTATCCGAATTCGAGGCTTTTGTTTCTCTCGTTGTAGCCGAAAACATGAATCTCGCCGATGAGGTCAAAGTCGAGGTAGATGCCGATCTGCATTCTGTCCTCGCTGAAGATTATCGCTGAGTATTTCTCGGTGTTGGCAAGAAAATCAAATCTGCGGTTTGCGTTCTCTTCTTTTTTCTCGAGAGGAAGCGGAGTGTACTCTGCCTCCCTGTCCTCCTTGTCACGGACAAACATGAGCTTCATGGTGTCAGCCTCGGAGACATGGCGGAGAGTTATGCGGCCGCTCTTATACGGTATTTTCGCTATAAAATTCTTTTTGTATTCAAGCATGATGAAAATATTCCTTACAGAAGTCTCTTTCTGAGGGCTTCACCGCTCTCAGGGCTTAAATATGCGGGAGCAATATCAAATACTGTCTTTGCGCCCTTTGCGCCTTCCTGAGAGAGCTTATATGCGGCTCTTGCATAGCAGGCAAGGACGGATGATGTGAACTCAGGGTTTGAGTCGAGCTTTAAGCTGTACTCGATTATGTGCTTGTTCTCACCTGTAGCTCCGCTTCTGATGACGAAGCCGCCGTGAGGAATGCCGGAATGCTTTTCGTTCAGCTCCTCCTGGGAGATGAATGTAACTGTGGTGTCATAGTCGGAGAAGTAGTTCGGCATGGTCACTATTTCTTCCTCAATCTTCTTGAGGTCAGCACCCGGCTTTGCGACTACATAGCACTCTCTTGTGTGTTTCTGTCTTGTTGTGAGCTCGGGATTCTCTCCGTTTCTTACAGCTTCTATTGCCTCAGGCACAGGCACAGTGTACTGTCTTGCGTCCTGAACTCCCTCAATGCGGCGGATGGCATCTGAATGGCCCTGGCTTACACCCTTGCCCCAGAATGTATAATCCTTGCCGTCCGGGAGAACACAGTTGGCGAGAAGTCTCTGAAGTGAGAACATGCCAGGATCCCAGCCGACAGAGATGACTGAAACATTGCCGCCCTTCTTCGCTGCTTCATCAACTGCGGCGAAATACTCGGGAACTCTTGCGTGGGTGTCGAATGAATCGATGGTATTGAACATCTCGGCGTACTTTGGTCCCTGCTCAGGCAGATCTGTCGCGCTGCCTCCGCAGAGAATCATGACATCGATCTTTCCCTGCATTGAAGGAACATCGTCGACTGACATAACAGGCACGCCTGCGGTTGCTATCTTAAGGGCGGATGGGTCTCTTCTTGTGAATACAGCAGCAAGCTCCATGTCACTGCTTGCGTTAACGGCCTTCTCAACTCCCCTGCCGAGGTTGCCGTAGCCTAAGATTCCGATTCTTATCATTTGTTATCTTCCTTTCGTGATATTACGGTCTCATATGTGTTATTTACAAATACGAAGGTATTTTATCATAAATACAGCAGGAATAAAATAGTAAGTTCAAATTTTTGGATATCCTTGTCACCAAAAAGGAAAATTGCATAACTTGCCGGGAAAATCGATACATAGGACAGATTGGATTCAACAGGGATAGACAGATGAACAGCAGCAAAATTTGAGGATAGTCAATATTTAACAATATGTATGACTTTATACATTTATATGAAATTGAAAATAGAAATATCCGCAAAACAAGCTATCATATAAGTGTGCAGAGAAGAATGGAATCACAGCTGTAATACAAATCCGGGTTTGAGATTTTAGATTTTTTCTGCTACTTGACACTTTTTAGTTTTATGCTAAACTTGAACGCGTGAAGCTTGGAATTTATGATGACAGGGGATAGTAAGGATAATGAACAGATCCAAAAAGTTTGATTTTGCCATGCTGGGCGTGATATTTGCCCTTGCGTGGCCGACGATGCTTGAACAGCTCATGCAGACGGCTGTTCAGTACATAGATATAGCAATGGTCGGCACACTCGGCACAGACGCAACTGCTGCAACCGGAGCGACCGGTACTGTCGGCTGGCTTGTGCTTGGAGTAATGAATGCGATGGCCGTAGGATTTCTTGCTTTTATCTCTCAGGCATACGGAGCAGATGAGCGTGAAAAAGCCAAAGCCGCATCAGCTCAGGCTGTGACGGTGACGGTAATACTCGGTGTTATATTTACGGTTCTGGTATTTCTGCTGTCACCATATGTTCCCGGATGGATGAATGTTGATGAGCGCATCAGAGATGCCGCGGGAACATATTTCCTGATAGTATATTCACCGATGATATTCAGAGCCGCAAGCATCGTCTTCGGTACGGTCCTTCGTTCCGTGGGAGACACAAAAACACCTATGCGCGTGGGAATACTCGTAAACATAATAAATGTCATATTTAATTTCCTGCTGATTTACCCTGTCAGAACGATAAGCATATTCGGGCTTTCCTTCACAATGTGGGGAGCTGACTGGGGAGTAAACGGCGCAGGAATCGCAAGCGCGTTCTCGTTTGTAGTCGGCGGTACTGCTATGACAATCGCTCTGTGGAAGCATGAGGATGTATCCCCAAGAGGCCACACATTCCTGCCTGACTGGAAGATACTGAAGCCCTGCATAAAGGTTGGAATACCTAATATGTTCCAGAGATTCGGCACATCTCTCGGCTTTGTTGTGTTTGCTTCACTGATAAATGCTCTCGGCGGCACATCGACTGCTGCCCACACGATTGCGAATACTGTCGAGTCGGCCTTCTACATTCCCGGCTACGGAATGATGGCTGCCGCGGCTACACTTTCCGGAAATGCCTTCGGAGCAAGGAACAAAGAGAAGCTGTCAAGTCTCGGACGGACGATAATCCCGCTGGAAGTAAGTCTTATGATTGTATCCGGCAGTCTGCTATTTATATTTGCAAGACCGCTTGTGGGAATATTCTCATCCGACCCCGAGGTTATTAACCTCGGTACCACCGTACTGAGAATGGTTGCGGTATCCGAGCCGTTCTACGGAGTGCCGATAGTGGTTGAAGGCATGATGCAGGGCGTCGGAAAGACACAGGCGCCGCTCTTCTTCAACATCTGCGGAATGTGGCTTATCCGAATACTCGGAACATATATATGCACAGTTCACCTCGGAATGGGACTTGTATCTGCCTGGGCATGCATGATAGGACATAATCTCCTGCTCTTCTTCCTCTTCAGCGGATATTACCTGAGCGGAAGGTGGAATCCGATGAACCGCATGAAGGCTGAATCGGAAAAGGAAAACGCCTGAAAGGAGAAACACAGGAAGAAATCTGCGAAGGGAACAACAGGCAAGCAGAAATTTTAAGACAGCAGACAAAAAACACCTCACAAGCTCAAAAGGTTTGTGAGGTGTTTCTGATTCCATGAGATTCTGCTTAGCTGTTCAGCGAAAACCAGAGGATTATATTCAATTCACAGGCTGAGCTATGCTGTCCTGCGGCAATCCGAGCGGCTGAACATCTGAATGGCCGAACAGCTCAACAGCTGAGCAGCTGAGCAGCTGAGCACCCGGATATTATACCTCAGCCCCATCATAAAGGCTTACGAAAGCTTCTCCACAGCCTCGAAGAGTCCGTTGATGTAGGCAGCGCCGAGAGCGCGGTCATAGAGGCCGTAGCCGGCTCTTCCTGTCTCGCCCCATATCATTCTGCCGTGGTCTGGACGGACGTAGCCGTCAAAGCCGCCGTCATGCAGAGCCTTGACTATTGCGAGCATGTCAAGGGAGCCGCAGGGTGAGTAGTGGGCTCTTTCCTCAAAGCCGCCGTCGAGTATCTGCACATTGCGAAGATGCACAAAGTGAATCCGGCCCATCCTTGCGTATTTTTCAGCCATGTGAACAACATCATTGTCCGCACTGCATCCGAGAGAACCGGTGCAGAGAGTGAGTCCGTTGTGAGGATCGTCAACAAGCTTTAGGAATCTGTCGAGATTTTTCTCGCATGTGATTATCCTCGGCAGACCGAATATCGACCAGCAAGGGTCATCATCATGTATTGCCATGTTTACATCATATTCTGCAGCTACAGGGATGACTCTCTCAAGAAAATATCTGAGATTTTCCCAGAGATCCTCCTCGGTCATCCTGTTATACTCGGCTACGACCGCCTTAAGCTCGTCCCTTGAGTATGAGGCATCCCAGCCGGGGAGGGTGAGATCACTCTCGGACTCAAGCGGATTTACCTTCTCAACCTGCTCCTTATAGTAAACAAGTGAGGTTGAGCCGTCCGGCAGTACATGGTCAAGCTGAGTTCTTGTCCAGTCAAAGACAGGCATGAAGTTGTAGCAGATGCACTTTATGCCGGCCTCACCGAGGCGGCGGATGTTCTCACAGTAATTGTCAATGTATCGGTCACGGGACGGCTTGCCGAGCTTGATGTCCTCATGCACAGGAACAGATTCGATGACCTCAAAGTGAAGTCCGCTCTTTTCCGTGAGCTCCTTCAGCCTTGCAATGCTCTCCCTCGGCCACACCTCACCCACAGGGACATCGTATACTGCTGTGACTATCGAGTGCATATTTGGTATCTGTCTTATGTTTTCAAGCGTGACCTTGTCGTCCTCACCATACCAGCGAAATGAAAGTTTCATGATGTATCTGCCTTTCCTTGTTTGTTTTTATGATTATCTGCAGCTGTTCAGCCGCCCGTCACAAAATCCTGAAAAATATGATTTTAATTTTTTTGAGGCAAAATTCAGTGTTCCGGCCAAAAGAGTCATTACTGCCTGCGCGGCGGGAATGAACAGCTGAGTCTATTTTGAAGTTTCGGTTTTAATAGCGCCGCTGTCGTCAATTGTGATTGTAATGATGCCGCTGTCTGCAGTGCTAAATGATTCATCTGCTGTTGATACGCAGCTTTCGGGATCACCTGTGAAGCTCAGGACACAGCCGTTATACTCGAGGCTGTAGTCGAGATCGGTGGAGGAGCCGTCAGATGTAAAGCTGAGAACAGCATCACCGAACTCAAGGGAGCTGCCGGAATCAATATACTGTATTCGAAGCTGTCTTGATGCAGCGGCAAGATTTATATCCTCGCTGAGTTCTGATGAATCGTCAGAGTCCGAGCCGGAGACATAAAAGCTTCTGACTGTGAAATTTTCAAGGACACTGCTCATGCCTCCTGAGCTGCTGCTGTCCTTATGTGCGCAGATGACAGTGTCGATATAGCTTATCCCGAGCTTTTCAAGGCGACCGAGAAGCTTATCCGAGCTTTCGCTGTCGCCGGCATCAATGAGTATGTCTCTCGTGCCGTCACCTTCAGGCACTCTTATGAGCGTGCTTGTCCCGTCTTCAACATCTATGCAGTAAACCGTGAGGTCACCGGTCTCAATATTGGGAGACTCCTCCTCTTCCTGTGATGAAGCGGATGTTTCCTCTTTGTCAGTTCCGAAGAGGTGACTCGTGAAATCTTTGAAGACATCAGTGCTGCAGACAAATATAGCCACCACTATCAGTGCCAGTATTACTATGTTTCGTGTGCGTTCTCTTCGCAGAAAATCTTCTCTGCGGTTTGGTTTTGCCATAGGATTGCTTTCTCCGGTTTTCTATTGAGCGATTAAATATGCTGCCTGATTCGAATGAGAAATTTAAAAGCGGAAGGCTTTAACCTGCGTGCTTCCTAATCTGTGCTATATCACAGATTTACATTAAGCTTTTCAGGCATCGAATTTTTCAAAGATGCTTATGCAGTTGTCGGCTTTCAGCTTTCTGTGAGTTTCGATATCCCTTACCGTCCAGCTGAACTCCTGAATGCGGAAGAGCTTTCTTGCGAGCCTGAGGCCCGGGAAAATCCTCGAGTGATAGTCATAGGCCTCAAAATCGGGGCGGGCATAGAAGTTTGAGAGCATGTTCCTTGCGCAGAATGCCACTATAGGGTTCGGGGTCTCCACATCTTTTGAGGTGAAGTGAGCCATGAGCTGCCCTCGTATTACCCCGGGCTGATTCTTTTTAAACCACCTGACTATGCCGGGATGAAATGACTCAATGCAGTAAAGACCCTTATAGTCCTTCAGGACCTCCCAGCCTTTTTCGCAAAGCTCATCCACATTGTTGTAGCCCTTGAACTCGATGATGAGGGGAGTTCTTCCGGCTACGGTTTTAAGCACATCGGAAAAAAGCGGGCAGGTATACTCAGTGTCTTTCAGATGTATGCTGTTCAGCTCCTCAAGCGTGATGTCGGATATCTTTTTATCGACTCCGCAGATGCGTTTGAGATTGTTGTCGTGGTGGATTACAACATATTTGTCCTTTGTCAGCTGAAGGTCAAATTCCATGCCGTAGCCGTGTTTTACTGCGTTTTCAAAAGCCGGCATGGAGTTTTCGGGGAAAATTTCATTGTGAAAACCCCTGTGGGCATAGTCCCATTTTTTCAGCTCAGTAAAATCAGGGCGGTTTATAAGTCTCGGCGCTATGAGGAACATCCACAGGATAAAGAACAGTGCCGCGATACCGAGCAGGATAAGAATAATAACAAAAAGCATTTTTGTGTCAACCTCTGAAAATAAAGGGCAGCCGGAGCCGCCCTTCAGTATTCTTACAGCTCAGCAAGATTCTTGTAGATGCCCTTGAGAGCAGGATAAAGACTGCGGTAAATGCCGTAGTACTTCTCGTATTCGGGAACATTCTCAGCTATCGGCTCCTGTGCAGGATTCGTCCTGATAACCTCACGGCAGGCTTCAGGAACGCTCTTGTAAATTCCTGCGCCTACTGCTGCGAGGATTGCAACGCCGAGGGCCGGGCCTTCCTTGCTTACAACGGTCTTGACCGGGCAGTTGTATGTGTCGGCAAGCATCTGTCTCCAGAGCTTTGATGATCCGCCGCCTCCGCAGGCAAGCATCTCTTTTGTCTCAACACCCATGGAGCGGAGAACCTCTACGCTGTCACGCTGTGAGAAGGTGACGCCCTCCATGACTGCTCTGAGCATGTCATATTTTGTGTGTATAGCTGAGAGGCCGAAGAATACGCCTCTGCAGTCAGGGTCAAGGTGAGGGGTTCTTTCACCCATGAGGTATGGCAGATAAAGCAGCTTGTTGCAGCCGATAGGACTTCTCTCGGCCTGCTTGTCCATGAGATAGTACGGGTCGACTCCCATGCCTCTGGCGGTCTCGATCTCTTCCTTGCAGAAGTTATCCCTGTACCACTTGAGGGAAAGTCCTGCGCCCTGGGTGACACCCATCACGTGCCATGCTCCCGGAACTGCGCAGCAGAAGGTATGAACCCTGCCCTGAGGGTCAATTGTTATGTCATCTGTGTGAGCGAATACAACTCCGCTTGTGCCGATTGTGGTGAAGGCTTTTCCGTTCTCAACTACACCTGTGCCTACAGCTGCGGCGGCATTGTCTCCTGCTCCGCCGACAACTATCGTGCCGGCCTTAAGTCCTGTGAGTGCGGCGGCCTTTTCACTTATGACGCCGGTTATCTCAGGAGACTCATATACCTTCGGAAGAAGTGACATATCTATCTCAAGCTTGTCGCAGACTTCCTTTGACCAGCATCTGCCGGGTATGTCAAGCAGCTGCATGCCGGAGGCATCGGAAACCTCCGTGGCAAAATCTCCTGTGAGCATGTATCTCACATAGTCCTTTGGGAGAAGAATGTGAGCGCATTTTGCGTATATTTCAGGCTGATTGTTCCTGACCCAGAGTATCTTGGAAGCTGTGAAGCCGGTCAGGGCCGGGTTGGCTGTTATCTCGATGAGACGCTTTGCGCCGACCTTACGGGTTATCTCCTCGCACTCTTTGGCTGTTCTCTGGTCGCACCAGATAATCGAGCGGCGGAGCACCTCGCCGTTTTCATCGAGCATGACAAGTCCGTGCATCTGTCCTGATATTCCGACTCCTGCTATGTCAGCATTGCTGATTCCCGATTCCGCTATGACGGCCTTTATCGTGTCCTTTGCGGCATTCCACCAGTCGAGAGGCTCCTGCTCAGCCCAGCCGTTGCGGGCCTGATAGAGAGGATACTCTATTGTCTTTGATGCGATGACATTTCCCTTCTCGTCAAACAATACGGTTTTGGTTCCGCTTGTGCCGAGGTCGATTCCTATAAGATATCTCATATGTAAAATTCTCCTTTACTGATTTTTCTTTTTTCAACTAATCTGCACAGGCCGGATATAAATTAAAAATCGGTAAAATGATTCTTCCGGGTGCAGCTTAAATATATAAGATATTTTAATATTTTATGCACTGCATTTCAACACTTTTCTGTTCACTTTGTTGAAAATTAAATCCCACTATGATAAAATCTGAGAATAAATGACATTATGTGTCGGAAAATACAGGCA
>R21__coassemble_233_pt1 | contig 47367 bp, 35 predicted proteins | sample R21__metabat2_high_PE_066 | metagenome-assembled genome bin R21
TGCCGGCTATCGGGACATCAACTGTCTCGGTATCTTCCGGCGCAGTCTCCTCATAAGGGTTTGTCTCAAAGGAAACATCTGTGTAGCACTGCATACCTGTACCTGCAGGGATGAGGTTGCCGATAAGGACGTTCTCCTTGAGTCCGAGGAGGTGGTCTGTCTTACCCTTGATAGCAGCATCTGTGAGAACTCTTGTTGTCTCCTGGAAGGAAGCTGCTGAAAGGAAGCTGTCGGTTGCAAGAGATGCCTTTGTGATACCGAGAAGAATCGGCTCATACTCTGCATACTCGAGGCCTTCCTCGCCTGCTGCGATTCTCTTATCTATCTCGGCATTTGCCTTGTAGATCTCCGCCTTATCGACCATGCTTGACATGAGGAGGTCGGAGGAGCCTGCATTGGAGACTCTTACCTTCTTCATCATCTGACGGACGATGACCTCAATGTGCTTATCATTGATATCAACACCCTGCTGACGGTAGGTCTTCTGAACCTCGGTGATAAGGTAGTTCTGGACTGCCTCTTCGCCGCTGATTGCAAGAACATCATGTGGATTGACGGAACCTTCTGTGAGTGTATCGCCCTTCTTCACCATCTGTCCCTCAAGGACTGAGATATGGCTTCCGAACGGAACAGGATACTTTCTGACATCACCGTTCTCATTATCTGTGATGATAACATTTCTTGTCTTCTTGACATCCTCGAAGCTGACCTCACCGCCAATCTCGGAGAGGATGGCAAGGTGCTTCGGTCTTCTGCCCTCGAAGAGCTCTTCAACTCTTGGAAGACCCTGTGTGATATCCTCGGCGGATGCGACACCACCTGTATGGAAGGTTCTCATCGTAAGCTGTGTACCGGGCTCACCGATGGACTGTGCGGCAATGATACCGACCGTCTCACCGACCTGGACTTCCTTACTTGTTGCAAGGGATGAGCCGTAGCACTTCTTGCAGATACCACTCTTTGCATGGCAGCTGAGGATTGAACGAATCTTTATCTTCTCGATACCGAGGTCAACTATCTTCTTAGCCTCAGCGTCTGTGATGAGTGTATCCTTGCTTACTACGAGCTCGCCTGTTTCTTCGTTTACGCAGTCATTAAGGAGGTAACGGCCGACAAGTCTCTCTCTGAGAGGCTCAATGAGCTCAGGACCTGCCTTGATATCGAAGACCTCAAGGCCTTCCTTAGTTCCGCAGTCCTCCTCATGGATGATAACCTCCTGGGAGACATCAACAAGACGTCTTGTGAGGTAACCTGAGTCAGCGGTTCTAAGAGCTGTATCGGCGAGTCCCTTACGGGCGCCGCGGGATGAAATGAAGTACTCGATTATGTTAAGGCCTTCACGGTAGTTTGCTCTGATCGGGATTTCGATAGTCTTACCTGATGTATTGGCGATAAGACCACGCATACCTGCGAGCTGACGAATCTGTGACATAGATCCTCGAGCACCGGAATCGGCCATCATGTAGATCGGGTTATACTTATGGAGACCCTTCTGAAGAGCATCTGTGACTCTGTCGGTTGCCTTACTCCACTCGCTGACGACCTGCTGATAACGCTCGCTGTCGGAGAGGAGACCGTAATCGTAGTCCTCACGGATCTGCTCGATTGCCTTCTCGGCATCCTTCAGCATATCCTTCTTCTCTGCCGGGATGGTAGCATCGCAGACAGCAACTGTAAGTGCGCCAATGGTTGAGTACTTATAGCCCTGGGCCTTTATGTTGTCAAGAACCTCGGAGGTAATCTCTGTACCGTGCTTTGCGATGCACTTATCGATTATCTGGCCGAGCTGCTTCTTGCCTACGAGGAACTCGACCTCGTAATTTAACACGTTCGCATGATTGTTGACATCTCTGTCGACAAAACCGAGATCCTGCGGGATAGCGCGGTTGAATATTATCTTACCCATAGTGGTATCGATGATGCCGGAATAGGTCTCACCGTTATACTCAACCGTCTTTCTCACTCTTATCTTTGTATGGAGAGTGATGTCCTTTGCGTAGTAAGCCATTTCCGCTTCATTCACATCTCTGTAATAAAGGACCGGCTTGACGCCCATATCGACTGTATCTCTCTCGCCTGCGTCTCTTGTGAGTCTGTTTTTGTCATAGTTGACGAAGTTTGACTTACCTTCTACGAGGTTTCCTTCCTCGTCGCAGTAATCACCCATATCGAGGGTGAGGTAGTAGGAACCGAGGATCATATCCTGGGTAGGAACAACAACCGGCTTGCCGTCTGCGGGCTTCAGGAGGTTATTTGCTGCGAGCATGAGGAATCTTGCCTCTGCCTGAGCCTCGACCGAAAGCGGGACATGGATAGCCATCTGGTCACCATCGAAGTCAGCGTTATAGGCTGTACATACGAGCGGATGAAGCTTGAGGGCGCGGCCCTCAACGAGGACCGGCTCAAATGCCTGGATACCGAGTCTGTGAAGCGTAGGTGCACGGTTGAGAAGAACCGGATGATCCTTGATGACAACCTCGAGAGCATCCCATACCTCTGGCTTTGCTCTCTCGACAGCCTTCCTTGCGGCCTTGATATTTCCGGCTGCTCCGGTCTCAACGAGTCTCTTCATGACGAATGGCTTGAAGAGTTCGAGAGCCATCTCCTTCGGAACGCCGCACTGATACATCTTCAGCTCAGGACCGACAACGATAACCGAACGTCCGGAATAGTCGACACGCTTACCGAGAAGGTTCTGGCGGAAACGTCCCTGCTTACCCTTGAGCATATCGGAAAGTGACTTGAGGGCTCTGTTGTTCGGGCCGACGACAGGTCTTCCGCGTCTGCCGTTATCTATGAGTGCATCAACAGCTTCCTGGAGCATTCTCTTCTCGTTTCTGACGATGATGTCAGGAGCGCCGAGATCGAGAAGTCTTCTGAGTCTGTTGTTTCTGTTTATTACTCTTCTGTAAAGATCATTGAGGTCACTTGTGGCGAAGCGTCCGCCGTCGAGCTGGACCATAGGTCTGATGTCAGGCGGGAGAACCGGGACAACATTGAGTATCATCCACTCAGGTCTGTTGCCGCTGATTCTGAAGGCCTCGACAACCTCGAGCCTCTTGAGAATCCTCATTCTCTTCTGGCCGGAAGCGCCCTCGAGCTCTGCCTTGAGGTCTTCTGAGAGCTTCTCGACATCTATGGCTGCAAGAAGCTTCTGGACAGCCTCTGCGCCCATGCCTGCCTCAAAATCATCCTCGTATTTCTCTTTGTAATCGCGGTATTCCTTTTCACTCAGAGTCTGCATGAGTGTGAGCTCTCTGGAGCCCGGTGAATCAGGAACTATATCGGTTACTATATAAGCTGCAAAGTAGAGAACCCTCTCAAGAAGTCTCGGGGAGATATCAAGCATAAGGCCTATCCTGGACGGGATTCCCTTGAAATACCAGATATGGGATACAGGAGCTGCAAGCTCGATGTGACCCATTCTCTCACGTCTTACCTTTGAGCGTGTAACTTCAACGCCGCAGCGCTCGCAAATCTTGCCCTTGAATCTTATTCTCTTGTACTTACCACAATGGCACTCCCAGTCCTTCTGAGGTCCGAATATGCGCTCGCAGTAAAGTCCGTCTCTCTCGGGCTTTAAGGTTCTGTAGTTGATGGTCTCCGGCTTCTTTACCTCGCCGTAGGACCATTCTCTTATCTGATCGGGAGAAGCCAGACCAATCTTTATTGAATCAAATGCATTAAATTCCATTTATATGCTTTCCTCCCTCATTAAAGTAAATCTTCGTCAAAATCATCCGGTGACTGGGCATAGAACTCGCTGTCGTCATCATCGAGGCTTGTGTAGGAATCATTCTCAAAGAGCTCGTCATCCTCGCCCTCTGCATCCTTCACTGTGTAGCCGTCAAGATTATCGGCTACCTCTTCCTCCTCGAAGTTGCCTGCGTTCGGGATATCGTCATCGTCATCGAAGGTCTGTCGGAGGTCGATCTCATTCTGATCCTTATCGAGGATCTTCATATCGAGGCCGAGAGCCTGGAGCTCCTTGATGAGGACCTTGAAGGACTCAGGAATACCGCTCATCGGGATATTCTGGCCCTTGACGATTGCCTCATATGCCTTTACACGGCCGACAACATCATCGGACTTGACTGTGAGTATCTCCTGAAGGGTATAAGCTGCGCCGTAAGCCTCAAGTGCCCAGACCTCCATCTCACCGAAACGCTGGCCGCCGAACTGTGCTTTACCGCCGAGAGGCTGCTGAGTGACAAGTGAGTATGGTCCGGTTGAACGGGCATGAATCTTATCATCGACAAGGTGATGGAGCTTGAGGTAGTACATGAAGCCGACTGTGACAGGGTTATCGAAGTAATCTCCGGTACGTCCGTCACGAAGCCAGAACTTACCATCCTGGGTGAACGGAACTCCTCTGAGGAAGCTTCTTGTATCTCTCATGCTGTCTGCCTCGGCAAACGCTGCGCGGATATCATCCTCGTGAGCGCCGTCGAATACAGGTGTCATAATCTTCCAGCCAAGAGCTGTCGCGGCCATGCCGAGGTGAACCTCGAGCACCTGACCGATATTCATTCGGGAAGGAACGCCCAGCGGGTTAAGAACGATATCAAGCGGTGTACCGTCCTCGAGGAAAGGCATATCCTCGGAAGGAAGTATTCTGGAAACAACACCCTTATTTCCGTGACGGCCGGCCATCTTATCGCCGACAGAGATCTTTCTCTTCTGTGCGATATAGCAGCGGACGACACGCTTGACTCCAGGGGACAGCTCCTTGGAATTCTCGCTTGTGAACTCCTTGACGGCTACGACTGTGCCGTATGCGCCGTGAGGAAGTCTCAGGGATGTATCACGGACCTCTCTTGCCTTCTCACCGAAGATGGCTCTTAAAAGTCTCTCCTCGGCTGTAAGCTCGGTCTCTCCCTTAGGAGTTACCTTACCTACGAGTATATCACCGGCACGAACCTCGGCGCCGATCCTTATGATACCTCTCTCGTCAAGATCCTTGAGAAGGTCATCGTTGACGTTCGGGATATCTCTTGTAATCTCTTCAGGTCCGAGCTTGGTATCTCTGCACTCGAGCTCGTACTCTTCTATATGAATGGATGTATATATATCGTCCCTGACAAGCTTTTCATTGAGAAGGACGGCATCCTCGTAGTTATAGCCTTCCCATGTCATGAAGCCGATGAGAGCGTTCTTGCCGAGGGCAATCTCACCGTTCTTGATTCCGGGGCCGTCAGCGATGACATCGCCGACTTCGACTCTCTCGCCCTTATTGACTATCGGAATCTGGTTGACGCAGGTTGACTGGTTGGATCTTAAGAACTTGATGATCTCATATTCATCTGTGAGGCCGTCATCCGTCTTGACTCTGACTTTATCCGCGGAGACATACTCGACTACGCCGGCATGCTTTGCGAGGACGCAGACACCGGAGTCAACGGCTGCCTTATACTCCATGCCTGTTGCGACAACAGGTGACTGGGTTCTGAGAAGCGGAACTGCCTGCTTCTGCATGTTTGATCCCATGAGGGCACGGTTTGCGTCATCGTTCTCAAGGAACGGGATACATGCTGTAGCTACGGAGACAACCATCTTAGGAGAGACATCCATGTAGTCGACCCTTGACGGAGAAACCTCCTGGAACTCATCCTTATAACGGCAGGTAACTCTCTGGTTTATGAATCTTCCGTTCTCATCGAGGGGCTCATTTGCCTGCGCTACTATATACTCATCCTCAAGGTCGGCTGTCATATAGGTTATCTCATCGGTGACAACACCTGTTTCCTTGTCAACTCTTCTGAAAGGAGTCTCGATGAAGCCGTACTTGTTTATCTTTGCGAAGGTTGCAAGATAGGAGATAAGTCCGATGTTAGGTCCTTCAGGGGATTCGATAGGACACATACGTCCGTAATGAGTATAGTGAACATCTCGTACCTCGAAGGATGCACGGTCTCTTGAAAGTCCGCCAGGGCCGAGGGCTGAAAGTCTTCTCTTATGGGTAAGCTCGGAAAGCGGGTTATTCTGATCCATGAACTGTGACAGTGGTGAGGATCCGAAGAACTCTCTGATGGCCGCAACCACAGGACGGATATTTATGAGGGAATGAGGCGAGAGCTGATCCTGGTCCTGAGCCTGAAGAGTCATTCTCTCACGGATGCCTCTCTCGAGTCTTGAGAAGCCTATGCGGACCTGGTTCTGGAGAAGCTCGCCGACGCTTCTTGTTCTTCTGTTGCCGAGGTGGTCGATATCATCGAGTGAACCGAGGCCCTCGTAGAGGTTGAGCATATAGCTGACTGTGCAGAATATGTCTTCCAGTGTGATATGATCGGGGATGAGCTCCTTCTTGCGGTTCTTCAACTGTTTCTTGAGCTCTTCAATGTCATCACCGCAATCGTCGATTATCTCGAAGAGCACCTTTCCGACGACTCTCTCATTGAGGCCGCACTCAGCCTCCGGGTCAAAGTCAAGGTACTTATGGGCATCAACCATGCCTGTGGAGAGAATCTTGACCTCTTTGCCCATCACATCGACATAAGCCTCTGTGACACCGGCATCATCAAGCTCCTGAGCTCTCTTCCTTGTGATGACTGTGCCGGCATCCTCCAAAAGTTCACCGGTTCTCTCGTCAACTATCGGGCGGGAAAGCTTCTGGCCGTCAAGTCTGCCCTCAAGCTTCAGCTTCTTATTATATTTATATCTGCCGACTCTGGAGATATCATATCTTCTGGAGTCGAAGAAGAGTCCTTCTATATGGGACTTTGCGCTCTCTACCGTCGGAGGCTCGCTCGGACGGAGCTTTGCGTAGACGGCATAGAGGCCTGACTGGTAGTCATTTGTGATATCCTTCGCAAGGGTAGCCTCGAGCATATCGCTGTTGTAGCCGAACTTCTCTCTTATCTCGTCGTTTGTGCCGAGTCCGAGGGCTCTGAGGAACACTGTTACGGGGATTTTACGGTTCTTATCGATTCTTACATAATAGACATCGTTTACATCGTTCTCATACTCAAGCCATGCGCCGCGGTTCGGGATGACTGCGGATGAGAAAAGCTCCTTACCGGTCTTGTCATACTCCATCTTGTAGTAGACACCGGGTGAACGGACGAGCTGTGAAACGATGACTCGCTCAGCGCCGTTGATGACAAAGGTGCCGCTCTCGGTCATGAGAGGGAAATCTCCCATGAAGACCTCGCTCGTCTGGACCTCGCCTGTTTCCTTATTGAGGAGACGGACTGTGACCCTGAGCGGAGCGGAATAGGTAGCGTCACGCTCCTTGCACTCTGTTACGCTGTAGTTAGGTGTTTCGTCAAGCTTGTAATCGATGAAATCCAGAACGAGGTTTCCGTTGAAGTCGGTGATACCGCTCATATCTTCGAATACCTCTCTGAGTCCCTCGTCAAGGAACCACTGATAAGAATCCTTCTGGATCTCAATAAGGTTAGGCATCTCGAGAACTTCCTCTATCTTGGAGAAGCTCTTTCTGGTAGTTCTGCCGAGGCGCACATCCTTGACTCTCTCATAAATGGACGGGCCTGTCAGCTTAACTGCATTTTCATTTGCCATTTAACCTTTTCCTCCTTCGCATTATTTTAATTTTAAATTAACGCGATACTTTTCTTCAAAATAACCATAAGAACCGTAATCGCAGGATCTGCATGAATATCAGCCCTTCGAAGAAATTTCACAGTTTTTTCACAATTTTAAAAATTTTTCTTGCAATCCTGAACAAGCTGTGATAATATAATTTCGATGGGAAAGGGCATATTGCCCATATTGATACATTATAGTATTATAGTCTTGTGAGGGAAGTTTGTCAAGTCTTGTTGGCAGATTTCTTTTTTATTTTATGATTATCTTTAAGGGGGATCTCAGAAGATGAAGATCGTTGAAAAAATAAGCGGTTTTTTCGGAAAATTCATGGCGGTAATAGTTCTTGCTGTTGCTGCACTCACACTGTTCGTTCCGGTCACGGGAACATGGATACAGACCTCGTGGGTAAACTACCTGCTGATGGTCGTCATGTTCGGCATGGGACTTACGCTGAAGCCGAAGGACTTCGCTGTTGTTTTCTCAAGGCCGAAGGACATTATAATCGGCTGCATCGCCCAGTTCACGATAATGCCGCTGCTTGCTTTTCTTCTCTCGAAGTTATTCGGACTTGATGCAGCTCTGATGGCGGGTGTGATACTCGTGGGAACCTGCCCGGGAGGAACTGCGAGCAATGTCATCACATACTTAAGTGACGGTGATGTAGCACTCTCGGTGGGAATGACATCGGTCAACACTCTCCTCGCTCCGCTTCTTACACCCGGCATAACATATCTTCTTCTGCATACCTCGGTCAGCGTGGATGTTGGCAGCATGTTCCTCTCGATAATAAAGGTGGTTATAATTCCGATTGCTCTCGGCTTTGTGCTCAACTTCTTCTTAGGGAAATACACTGAGAAGGCTGCAAAGGCGCTGCCGGCAGTGAGCGTTATCGCAATAACACTCATAGTCGGATGTGTGGTTTCTCACAACTCAGAAAAGATTCTTTCAACAGGCGCTATAGTATTCGTTGTAGTTATACTTCACAATCTGCTCGGCTACTGCTGCGGCTACGGACTCGGAAAGCTTCTGAGACTGCCGGTATCCAAGAAGAAGGCTCTCTCGATAGAGATAGGAATGCAGAACTCGGGACTTGCAACAAGCCTCGCAAACACTGCTTTCTCTGACCTTGCGATGGCGACCGTACCGGGTGCTGTATTCTCTGTATGGCACAACATTTCCGGTGCAATCCTCGCAAGCATTTTCAGAAGATTAAAGGACAAAGACTGACAAATGGCAAAAAATACTGACAAAACTGAATTATTCGAGAGGATGCCGATACCGAAGGCGGTGCTGAATCTCTCGGTTCCGATGGTACTATCCTCTCTTGTCATGGTTGTCTACAATCTGACGGACACATACTTTGTCGGCATGCTGAACGATGCGGTACAGACCGCTGCCGTTACGATAGCGGCTACGCTTCTGCTTGCCTTCAATGCGATAAACAATCTTTTCGGCGTGGGCGGCTCAAGCATGATGAGCAGGGCGCTCGGCGCAAAGGACTTTGAGACGGTAAAAAGAAGCTGTTCATTCTCTTTCTGGTGCTCGGCTTTATTTGCGGTTCTCTTCTCGGTGTTTTTCGCAATACTGCGCAATCCATGCCTCAGGCTTCTCGGAGCTACCGATGAAACCATGCAGGCAAGCTGTGACTACACTCTCTGGACGGTGACACTCGGAGCGGTACCGGCGATACTTCACATAGTGCTTTCATATTTCATAAGAGCTGAGGGAAGCGCCACACACGCAAGCATAGGCACGATTTCCGGCTGCGTGATAAACATGATACTTGACCCGATATTCATTCTCCCGTGGGGACTTGACATGGGCGCAAGCGGCGCGGGACTTGCGACTCTTCTCGGAAACACCTTTGCGACACTCTATTTTCTCGGGTTCATTTTCATCAAGAGGAACAGGACCTTTGTATGCATATCCCCCTCTAAGGCGATACCCTCCAAATCCATTGCAAAGAGTGTATTCTCTGTGGGCATTCCGGCTTCGATACAGAATCTCCTGAATGTGACGGGAATGACGATACTCAACAATTTCGCCGCAGGCTACAGCTCGGATGTGGTCGCATCCATAGGAATAGCCTACAAGGTATACCTTGTCCCGATGCAGATATGCATGGGCATGAGCCAGGGAGTCATGCCGCTTATCGGCTACAACTACGCAAGCGGCAACATAAGCCGAATGAAGAAAGCACTCCTCTTCACCTACAAGGTTGCGCTGATATTCCTTGTGGCGGTATCCGCTCTGATGTTCATCTTCCCTGCCCCAATCATCTCGCTCTTCATGAAGGATGCGGCGATAGTCAGCTACGGAAGCTACTACCTGAGAAGCTACGCTCTTGGACTTACATTCCTGTGCATTGACTTCATCGGCGTGGGATGCTGTCAGGCAATCGGAAAAGGCGGTCTGACACTGATATTCGCCGTAATGAGAAAGATAATCCTCGAGATACCTTTCCTCTTCCTGCTGAACCACTTCCTGCATGAATACGGACTGGCCTATGCTCAGGGAGCGGCGGAGTTCATCCTCTCGATAGCATCGGTGATAATACTCGTAAAGCTGATAAGAAAGCTTGAAAACAGAGAGGCCTGAGTCAGGCTTTTCAGAATACATATATGGCAAGAATCCTCAGCCGGATAATTCAAACCGGCTGAGGGCTTATTTTTGTTTTGGGATTACCGTTTGAGAAAAGTAACGATTCTTCTTAACATAACTTTGGCAGCTGATGGCTGCCTTCTGCTGAATACAGGGTTCAGCACAATTGCAACGGATTTTAAGTTACCGAATTTTCTGCATTGGCAGATATACGGTTACTGCGGAAAAGATAAAGGAATTGAAAAATTATTCCGGAAAGCTAAGCATTTAAAACTGTAAAACTGCGTATTCAACTGCGTATTGAACTGCGTATTCAACTGCGTATATAGAACTGCGTGGCCGAGCTCTGCCTGTTAAGCTCTGAAAATTCTGTGTCATGGAAAACTGCTGATATTTGCTTACAGATTAGTCCTTAGACAGAGAAAATTTCAGGGAAATCCGGGAGAATAATGCGGAGGCTTTTATTGACTAATCCGGCAGAATATGGTATCATTTCTGCTGTAATTTTTTATATTTGGAGGAATCAGCCATGAACCTTTCACTTCTTGTCGTAATCATATTTCCTGTCTTCTTCGGCATTCAGGGAATCTCAATGATCGTTGCGGGAAAGCCGCTCATAGGATCAACTTCACCTTACTACAGCAAATTTACTGAGGAATCGGTAAAGAATTACATGAAGCCTGGCGGAGCAGCTTACATTTTACTCGGAATCGGAGTCGGTCTTCTTGACCTCGGAATGATGAATGATGATCTGCTCAAGCTCGAGAGCGCTGTGCCGATTTATGTGGCCGGAGGAATAGTCCTTGCTGCATCAATTGTCATCATTGTTCTTGCAATGAAGAAGCTCGTGAAGAAGGGCTCAAAGAAGGATGAAGAGACATTTGTTGATGAGGACTAAGGCACAATGATACAGGTAGAAAATCTAACCAAGCAGTACAAAAGCAAGACAAGCGTGAAGGTTGTGGTTGACCACAACACCTGGACAGCCGAGGACGGCTCGATAACGGGATTTATCGGTCACAACGGCGCCGGAAAGACAACCACGCTCAAGATGATGACAGGCATACTCCGCCCGAGTGACGGAAGAGTACTGCTCAACGGAAAAGACATACAGAAGGATCCTTTCGAGGCAAAGAAGCAGTTCGGATATGTTTCCGACAGCCCTGACCATTTCCTGAGACTCAAGGGCGAGGAGTACCTGAACTTTGTGGCGGATGTTTACGGCGTTCCGAGTTCAAAAAGAGTGCCTTTCATAAAGGAGTACTCGGAAAGGCTTGGAATACAGGATGCCATGGGCTCAACCATACTTTCGTACTCACACGGTATGCGCCAGAAGATAATGCTTATGGGCGCTCTGATACATGAGCCGTCAATATGGATACTCGACGAGCCGCTGACAGGTCTTGACCCTCAGGCTGCTTACGAGCTTAAAAAAATGATGGCAGAGCATGTTGCAAAGGGCAACTCTGTGCTTTTCTCGACTCATGTGCTTGAGGTTGCGGAGAAGCTCTGCGACAAGATAGTCATAATCAAGAAAGGCGTTCTGCAGTATGACGGAACTCTTGATGCTCTGAGAGCAAAGTATCCGCAGGACATGAGCCTTGAAGAAATTTTCCTTGACATTAACGGCTTACTTGACACAAACGAGGATGAAAAGCATGAATAAAATCTTCACTTTAGCCAAGGTCCTCGCAAAATGCGGTTCGGGCTCGGAGGCCGCAGCAAAGGGCAATTCCGCAAAGGCTGCGCTCACGGGAAAGATTCTGCTGCTCATCTTCGGCTCGGGTCTCATGGGCTTTGCGGGATACAAGATGAGCGCGCTGCTGCCCTTCATCGGAAATGACATCTCGGTGATGTTCTCGACCTTCTATCTTGCCGGTTTTGTCGCTTCACTTTTTCTGACGATACCGCCGATAATCAATCAGCTTTACATGTCAACGGACCTTCCGGAGCTGCTTGTGATGCCATTCACATCCTTTGAGATAGTGATGGCAAGGATGATAAACATAGCTGTCACTCCGATAATCACGGCATTTATCACTTCCGTTCCAGGAGCTATAGGATACATGGCGGCAGTAGGATTTGACGGGAACCTGCTTCTCTCATCGATACTCGCGTTTATCTCGATACCGATAATTGCGATATGCGGAGTCTCGGTGATAATAATGCTGATAATGACCTTCGTGCATGCTCTGAGGAACAGGGATCACCTTAAAGTCATCGGCGGAGTGCTTTTCATGCTGCTCTTTGCAGGATACTACATATTTATCAACAGCGGCTCCACAAGTAATATTGACAAGGAGACTCTCGGAGGTGTATTTTCAGCTACGGGCAAGGCTTCGGTCGTCTTCTTTGTGAACCCGATGCTGACAAAGCTCTCACACGGCTTCGATGCTGTATCATTCATTGCAGTCATTGCGATTTGCGCAGCTTTTGCCGCTCTCTTTGTGTTAGTCGCAAAGGCATTTTATCTCAAGGGTGCTATAAATATGCAGACCACATCATCCCTGAGCAGGCAGCTGACGGATGAGAGTCTCGCAAAGGACTGCAGGCAGCGCTCAGCTTTCAGCAGCTTCTTTGTGAATGATCTGAAAACGGTAAAGCGCAACCCGGATTATCTTGTACAAGGATTTCTCTACCCGATTTTCATGCCCATCCTGATGGTGGTTGTGATGGCTCTTGCGCTCAAGGGTATATTTGTGGAGGACTTTGACTTAAACGATCTGCCGCCGTATGTAATGCTGTGTGTCGGCTTTATGCTCTCCTGCCTTATGTCAGCGGTTGCATCAACCATGAATGTAATCTCGGCCTCAACACTCTCACGAGAGGGCGAAAGCATTTATTTCCTCTCGGCGATGCCGATAGATTACAAACAGTATCTGAGGGCAAAGAAATTTGTGCCGATGCTGATATCCGCTCTCGGAAGCACAGATTTACTGCTCATCGGCGGAATTATCCTTACAGCGATGGGAATAACACCGATATGGTTCACTCCGTATCTCATCTTCGTCAACATTCCGCTTGTATGGTTCTTCACCTGCCTCAACATGCTCTTTGACATAAAGAATCCCTCTTTCTCATGGGATAATGAGGCTCAGATGATTAAATCACGGCTTGGTGTAAAAACTATAATTGCATTCTGCATAGCCTTTGCTGCAGCCTACGGCGGACCTTTCGCCGCGATGTGGTTCTTCTCTGAGGTGCCTTCAATCATATATGTAATCTTCCTCGGTGTCCCTGCCCTGCTTTACGCAGCGGCATTCATCATGGACAGAGCAGCTCTGAAGGCAGGAATGGCAAAGCTGAGGAAGCTGTAAAACATGAACGCTATACTTATCGTCTCACTTGTGATGCTGTTTGCGGGTCTGCGGTATCATGATGGGGAGACTGTGATAAACCCCGGCTATCTGTCGCCTGAAAACACCACTGCCATAAAGGGCATATTCGTGATGATGGTGTTTTTCAGGCATTTCAGGCAGTACATTGATTACAGCATACTGTCGGACAAATACAGCGGAATCTTCAAGACCTTCAACGCTTACACGGGACAGCTTATAGTTGTGATGTTTCTTTTCTGCTCGGGTTACGGAGTAATGGAGGCCATCAAAAAGAAGGGTCGGCCTTACGTCATGAATCTCCCTGCGCAGCACGGGCTCAAGACTCTGCTGCACTTCGATATTGCCATCTGTCTGTTTCTCATACTAAGAGCAGTATTCGGAAAGACATTCTCCCTGAAAAGGATTGCTCTTTCGCTTATCGGTTGGAGCAGTGTAGGCAACAGCAACTGGTACATATTCGCTGTTATCGTACTCTATCTGCTGACATTCATTGCATTCGCTTTCACTTACAGAAAGCCGTGGATGGGAGCAGTGATAATTACGATTCTCAGTATTCTCTACATCATCATCATAAGGGAATACAAGGACAGCTACTGGTATAACACAGCTCTGTGCTACCCTCTCGGAATATGGTACTCCCTGCTGAAGCAGAAGATAGACACGTTTATCTGCAGAAGCGAGATAATCTACTGGATACTTCTCACAGGCGCAGTGACTGCCTTTCTCTGGTTCGGACTGAGAAAAAGCACACTTGTTTTCTACATTCTGTGGGCGCTCTCCTTCACAGTCTGCTGTGTGCTTGTATCCATGAAGATGAGCTTTACCAACAGATTCAACACCTTTCTCGGCAGCCACATTTTCAGCATATACATTCTGCAGAGGATACCGATGATATTTTTCAGCCGCTTCATAAATACCGACTACCACTATGTGATGTACTTTATGCTGTGCTTTCTCTCAACGATAGTGCTGTCGCTTATCTTTGACAAGGCCACAGATAAGCTCGATTCACTCATTTTTCCGAAATTAAGATTTAAAAGCTGAGCCGGTAAGCTCAGAAATTTGTAAAGTGAAATTCAGATGTCAGATAAAAAGCACAGAAAGATTAGGCTCACGCCTGTAAGCAGTCTGCACTACTTCAAGCTGATTTTCCGCAGCATGCTTCTCGTCTTTGGTATAGTCTGCTACATAACCGGCAGAGTGACAATATCGGAGGAAGCATTCAGCCGCTACCCTGCGGGACAGTGGTTTCTCAGGGTAATATGGGTGATATTTGTCTGGGAGATGCTGCAGAGATTTTTCCCCTCAGGACTTGAAAGTCCGGGATGCCAGAAGCAGTTCGCAAAAAATTACATAAAAACCGGAGAGACAGATGTCAGGATAGATGACAACAATGCGGCCATCCTTGTTGCTCTGCTATGGGTAACACTGAACGGTTTCCTTGGTGTACTCAAGCTCAACGGGATACTTGATGACAGCATAATGATGCTCATCTGTCTGCTATACTCAGTTTGCGATATGATATGCATTCTGTTTTACTGTCCTTTTCAGAGCATATTTCTGAAAAACAAGTGCTGCGCTGCATGCCGCATTTACAACTGGGACTATGCGATGATGTTCACTCCCCTCTTTTTTGTGAAAGGCTTATACTCAGGCAGTCTTCTCGTCCTTTCTGTGATACTGCTTTTCCGCTGGGAGATAACGGTTGTTCGGCACCCTGAACGGTTTTCCGAGCGGACTAACGGATACCTTACCTGCAAGAACTGCAGTGAAAAGCTCTGCACTCACAAAAAGCAGCTGTGGTTTCTCTGGAAAGAGCTCGAGAGCTTCACATTGAAGCGAATCGAAAAGCTGAGAAAATAAGAATTACAAAAGCAGCCGTGCGGTTAAAAAACTGCACGGCTGCTGTGTTTTTACATAATGCTGCGTAAGCTACGGTTTACCGGGACTGCTGAAAATTATCAGGCAAACGGATTCTCTGTCTTATAGAGCATGCCCTTTGGCTGATTGAAGCCGATATCCTCAACACCGAGGAACTTGAAGATCTCGAAGAGAACCTTACCGCAATGCTTGAATGCTACTGCGCCATGGTGAGGATAACCCTTCTGAACAAGAACATGACGATAGAATCTGCCCATCTCAGGGATAGCAAATACACCGATTCCACCGAATGAACGTGTAGCAACAGGAAGGACCTCGCCCTCTGCGATATATGCTCTTACGATGCCCTGGCTGTCGCACTGGAGTCTGTAGAATGTGATATCTGAAGCAGCGATATCGCCCTCGAGTGTACCTCTTGTGAAATCAGGCTCGCTTCCTGCAGGCTCAAGGAGTCTGTGCTGGATGAGCTGATACTTGACTGCTCTGTCTTCGCACATCTTGCAGGACGGTGTATTTCCGCAATGGAAGCCCATGAATGTATCGGTAAGCTTATAATCAAACTTGCCTGCGATATCCTCGTCATAGATGTACTTTGGAACTGAGTTATTGATATCGAGGAGTGTGACTGTATCACCTGATGCGCAGATACCGATATACTCGGAGAGTGCGCCGTAGATATCGACCTCACATGCTACCGGGATTCCTCTTGTTGCGAGGCGGCTGTTTACATAGCATGGCTCAAAGCCGAACTGGCTTGGGAATGCAGGCCAGCACTTATCGGCAAATGCGACATACTTTCTTGCGCCCTTATGACTCTCTGCCCAGTCAAGGAGTGTAAGCTCAAACTGAGCCATTCTCTCGAGAAGCTCGGGGTAATACTTGCCCTCTCCCATCTCCTTGGCCATATCCTCGCAGACTGCAGGGATTCTCTCATCGCCTGCGTGCTCCTTATATGAAACAAGGAGATCAAGCTCTGAATTTTCTTCAATCTCAACGCCGAGCTCATAGAGGCCCTTGATAGGAGCATTGCATGCGAAGAAGTCCTGCGGACGCGGTCCGAATGTGATTATCTTGAGGTTCTTAACACCGATTACGGTTCTTGCTATCGGGATGAACTCAGCTATCATATCTGCGATGTCCTCAGCTGTGCCGACAGGATACTCGGGAATATAGCCCTTGAGTCCTCTCATGCCGAGGTTATAGGAGCAGTTGAGCATGCCGCAGTATGCATCGCCGCGGCCGTTTATCATATCGCCGTCACCCTCTGCTGCTGCAACGAACATGCAGGGACCGTCAAAGTTCTTTGCGATGAGTGTCTCGGGAGTCTCGGGGCCGAAGTTTCCGAGGAATACTACAAGAGCATTGCACTCCGCAGCCTTTACCTCTTCGACAGCCTTGAGCATATCGAGCTCGTTCTCAACTGTTGTCTGAGCCTCATATATATCGAGCTTCTTCTGACCGCAAGCCTTGACTATATTGGCGCGTCTTGTCTGTGAAAGGTTTATCGGAAAGCAGTCGCGGCTGACGGCTACTATACCGAGCTTAACCTCAGGAATATTCTGCATAATGTTTTCCTCCGTAAAAATTTATTAAAGCTGACATTATTGTATAAAAATTTACAGGTATATATTACTATATTTCAGATAAAAAATCAATTACAAATAAGAAGTACGGACTATTTTGTTGGATGAAAATACGGATATGGATGCAGGAGAAGCAGATTCGGGAAAGCTCTTTTTGGAAAGATGGAATCCAAGTGAAAATGGAACTCTCGGGAAATACCGCATTGGTGCTCTGCGGATGCATATTTAAAAGCAGCAGCACCGCTCAGGCACTGCTGCTTTTATCTGCCGGTAATTATTCAGTCTCACTAAAGCTTAACAGCATATGAAATTCAGAAGATTTCTACGCACGAAACCGTGATTTTCGGTGAATGAATACTGGGTTGACAGTTAAAACATCAGAGGGTAAGGAGCTTTATCCTGCCATCATCCGCTGTCACGGCTATGCCTGTATAGGCATCCTCGCCGTTCTCGACTATGAGGCTTGTTATCGCATCCTCGACCTCACGGCGGATATTATTCCTGAGATCTCTTGCTCCGCTCTTGCCGCCGATAGACTTTTCGGCAAGCAGTCTGCAGGCCTCATCGGTATAAGTGAGGGTTATGCCTCTCTCCTTAAGTGAACCGACATATTCGCTCATCATGAGCGCTGCTATCTTCCCGTAGTCATTCAGGTCAAGCGGTCTGAACACTACTATCTCATCGACACGGCTGATAAACTCAGGTCTCAGGAATTCTCTTAGTCCCTTCATTGCCTTTTCACGGCTTATATCCTCGGCTGTATTATTGAAGCCCAGGAGGGCCTCCTTTGAGTTTGAGCCGGCATTTGACGTCATGACGATGACGGTATTCTCGAAATTGACTGTTCTTCCGTGGGCGTCTGTTATTCTTCCCTCATCAAGAATCTGAAGAAGGATATTCATAACATCGGGGTGAGCCTTCTCTATCTCATCGAAGAGAATTACGGAATACGGCTTGCGGCGTATCTTCTCGGTGAGCTGGCCTGCCTCATCATAGCCGACATATCCAGGAGGGGATCCGACTATCTTTGAGACTGAGTGCTTTTCCATATACTCGGACATATCGAGCCTTATGAGGGTCTCGGGAGAATCGAAAAGCTCCTGAGAGAGGACCTTAACAAGCTCTGTCTTACCTGTACCTGTCGGGCCGACAAAAATGAAGGAAGCGGGGTGCCTTCTCGGGGATATCTGGACACGGCTCCTTCTGATAGCAGCCGAGATGACCTTTACGGCCTCATCCTGTCCGATTATCTTTGCTCCGAGAGAATCCTCTATATGGGCAAGCTTGCCAAGCTCGCTCTCCTGGACCTTGGATGCAGGGATTCCTGTCCACAGCTCTATGACATAGGCGAGGTCTCCCTCGTTAACCTCGGCGATTATCTTCTCGGCATCAATGGCATCGACTTTTTTCTCACAGAGTGAGACATTATACTTTGCCTCGGATATCTTCTCATAATCGAGATCGTCGGCATTCTCGAGCTTCTCAAGCTTTTCTCTTGCTATGGCAAGCTCTGACATGGCATCATCAAACTCGGTCAGATATTTATTTCTGAGAGCTGCGCATGTACATGCCTCATCAAGGAGGTCTATTGCCTTATCCGGAAGAAATCTGTCATTTATGTATCTCTCGGCGAGAGTGACGACTCTTCTTGCTATCTTATCGGTGACTTTGACGCTGTGGAAATTCTCATAGTAGCTTCTGATGCCCATTATCACCTGCACTGCATCATCGATTGAGGGTTCATTTATCGTAACAGGCTGGAATCTTCTCTCAAGGGCGGCATCCTTCTCGATATTCTTTCTGTACTCATTAAAGGTAGTGGCGCCTATGACCTGTATCTCTCCTCTCGAGAGGGCAGGCTTTAAGATATTGCCGGCATTCATGCCGCCTTCGCTGTCTCCTGCTCCGACAAGCGAATGGACCTCATCTATGAAAAGAATGATATTTCCATCGGACTTCACTTCATCTATGAGTCCCTTGATGCGCTTCTCAAACTGTCCTCTGAACTGAGTGCCGGCGACTAGGGCTGTCATATCAAGAAGCTGAATTTCTTTATTTTTCAGCTTGGAGGGGACATCTCCGCGGGCTATTCTGAGGGCAAGTCCCTCAGCTACTGCCGTCTTACCTACACCCGGCTCACCGATAAGGCAGGGATTATTCTTGGTACGCCTGCAGAGTATCTGGATGACTCTCTCGGTCTCCTTATCTCTGCCGATGATATTATCAAGCTCGCCGTTTCTTGCCCTTGAGGTAAGGTCGGTACAATAGAGCGGTATTATCTTTCTCTTCTTATGATTTTCATCCTTTGAGGAAGCCTTTTTCTCCTGGGATGATGTCGTCCTGCCGGATTTATTGTCAGGATTAGGATTCAGCTCACGGTTTGCTCCGAAAATCTGCTGAATAGGGAATGTCTGCGCTCCGCCCGGGAAGAACATATCAAGGTCTTCATCACCCATTTCCTCGAGCATATTATCCATCTCTTCGCTCATGGCATCCATCTGGTCATCTGTGATGCCCATCTGGTCCATCATGCTCTTGACGGGGCCTATATTAAGCTCACGGGCGCACTGAATGCAGTAGCCCTGAGGTTCTTTATCTCCTAAATTCTGGGACACAAAAACGACTGCCGGCCGTTTCTGACATCTGCAGCATTTTACCATTAATCTTCTTTTCCTTTCTTCCTTTTTACTTATCTTCTTTCCTTGCTTTTATCTCACTCTTGAGGTCTATATCATTATCCTCGGCACTGCTGTTGAGTATTCCCCTGAAGATGATGAAATAATTCACGGCGGAATAGACCATCATGACTGCAGTTATGCATAGCAGCACATTTGACACTGTATTGAATATATGCTCGGGGGTCGAGCAGAGAATCATAATTATTATACTCATCACGGATATATAGAAAAGGACGGTCGAGACTTTCCCGAACCACTTGGCGGCTCCCGGCTTCTTCTTCTTTTTGAAAAGAAGGAACACTGAACAGCAGAGCATACCAAGCTCCTTGACTATGAAAAGTATAAGGAACGGGCAGATTGCGGGAAATCTTATCGCCATGCACAATGCTATCACGCCCTGCGTGATCTTATCGGCAAAGGGATCGAGTATCTTGCCAATCTCTGTGACCTGATTGAAGTGCCTTGCGACAAATCCATCGACAAAATCCGTCATACCGGAAAGGGCAAGGATTATCACTGCCGCTACTGTCTCACCCTTGAGGAAAAAATACGCATACAAAGGCGTGACAAGTATTCTGATGACAGAAAGCAGATTAGGGACCGTAAGATTTACATTTCTTCCGCTTTTCTCAGCCAAAGCCTCACCTCCTCCAAACGGTTCTTTCTTTCTGAGATTTACCTCAAATTCGCTCATATTCACCACTCATTATCCAAATATCCAGGATATCAGATTATTATTCACTATAAATTTGCAGATGACTGAATTCGCCACCGCATTATCTATCGATGCTGAAGCAGCGCTGCTCATCATCGGCTTGAAATACACCACTGCGCCGATGATTATCCAGACTATTATAAATCCACAGAGAGCCCCGAAAACTGCGCCGAGAACTGTATCGACCTGTCTGAGCACGGGAAGCGTGAAGAGGCCTGAGACAAGCCTTACAACCAGCTTCATGACTATCATGAAAAGGATAAACAGCACTATGACGGCAAAAACCTTGATGAGCCCGGTAAGGACGGGACTCACTGCGTTTTCAATGGCATCTGCCACGGATGTCTTGCCGGCTGCTATCTGGGCATCTATCGTATCGGCGGTAACTCCGTTTGATTTGAGCCAGCTGCTGACAAAGACAGGAAGACTGTCAAAATATGCGGATGTACCTGTTGTGCTTGTAGACAGAGCCTCCTCGATTGAAGCTGAAACACCTGCGCTGAAGCACTTATCATATATCACTCCGGCAACAAGGCCGCCGCAGTATGATGAGAGAAATGCCGAGATTATCGAGGCGGCAAACTCACCGAGCGAACGCATGAGACCTTTTTTTGCGCCGAATATCAGAAACAGCACCAGAAAAATCAGTATTACAATATCAACTATATATGCCATAAATGTTAACCCCGCTGAAAAGTCAGAGAATACTATAACACAAAATCAATCAATCTACAAGTACCGCACTTCTAATTTCTTGTGCCCCGAGGACATATACTGTGGAAGAGTCCGCCTGAGCAACTGCCCTTGAATCGTATCCTGTATCCGCAGTTGATTTCAGGTCACCCGATGAGGCGCTGTAGCAGCTTATCATCTCTCCCGCAAGGCACGAAACCAGGGAGCCCGAGGATGTTATGCTTGTTATGCGCTCTTCGGAATATATATCGAGCGGCTCATTTGCTCCGGAGAAAACAAGCAGGTCGGAATCTCCGCCATGAGTATAGGAGGAAACAGAGACAAAGCATCGGTCATCATCACAGTACACTGCTGTTATATTTTTTCCTGCAAAGCTGTACTCGTAAAAATATCCGTCTGAGGTTCCCGCAAGCAGTCCCTCATCGCCTATGCAGTAGATTGAACTGCCTTTCCAAAAGACATCGGTCACCATGCAGCCTTTATAGATATACTCGGCTTCGGCTGCCTCTGACTTTATACTAAGAATCACTACCCTGCTGTAAAGCTCGGCGTTTCTCGTATAGAGAACAGAAACGGCGCACATGTTTCCCTCGGGGTTTATGGCAGCTGCAGAGGCATAATCCTCAGCGAATTTATATGTATATTTAAGATTGCCGTCGGAATCATACACCTCTGCCTGAGATGCGTAATCATCGGGAATGGTAACGAGGACATAGTTTCCGTTCTCCGCTATATCGGCAGAGATTATCTTATAGTCAGAGGTTCGCTTCTCGTAATTTCCTGATGAATCTACCAGTGTATAAGCATAGGAACCGCAGTCATAGATGATAAATGAGCCGTTACGCTCGCTCATCATCGGGCTGCTGAAGCTGTGCCTGACGGTAAAAATATTCTTTCCGGTACTGTTTACAGCTGTCAGGGCGGTATCGCTGAGTGTCACGCATCCGTAATCGGTGACCGCAAAGCCGCGTGAGGACACATTGTTTCCTGTAATTTCAACCGGGAATCCGTCACCTGTACCTGTGCCCACGAGGGCTACTTTGAACTTTGAATAAAGTATGCTGAAGGTCTGACCCTTTGTAGCTGCGAGCGAGATAACAAGAGCGAGAGCAACACAGGAAAATATCACTATCAGTCTTCTGCGCTTTCTCTTTTTGCGCTCCTCACGGTTATATCTTCGGCGGTTTCCGTAGTTGCCGTCAAAATCGTCATAATCGGTATCTTCATCGGCATAGACATTTATCCTCTCTGGTGAGGTATCTTCGCTATGCTCGTCATAGTAATCACTTCCGGTTCTCTGCCTGATGATGACTTCACGGACACGCCTGTTATTATTCTTTTTTTCTTCGGTTCTGTAGTGTCTGCTTTTAGCCATCTTATCTATCCTTTATGAGCGGAGCTGTCGCCGCTGCCGCCGCTTTCGCAGTTTTCGCAGTTATTGCGGCTATCTCACTCTGTGAATAAAATATCCTGTTGAGGTAAAGTCCTTCAGCTGCCGCTGTGGGACCTGCGGCCTTTCTGTCTCCGGCTGCAATATGCGGGGTATATCATCTGCTGAAAATCTGCCCTGCTGAACTCTCAGGAGGGTACCGACCATTATCCTCACCATATTGTAGAGGAATCCATCGGCGGCTACAGTGAATATCACCATATCGCCCTCACGGCGGACATCAGAGCGGTAGACCGTACGGCGCATATCTTTGAGCTCTCTTGCATCCTGAGTACAGAAGGATGTGAAATCATGGGTACCGAGATACATGGAGGCTGCTTCGTTGAGCTTCTTCTCATCTATCGGATACCAGTAGTGATATGCTCTGCCCCTTAGAAAGGGATCCCTAACCTCTCTGTTATAGATGAGGTACTCATACTCCTTGCCGAGGCATGAGTATCTTGCATGAAAGTCATCGGGAACATTCTCTACGGACAGACATGCCGCATACTCGGGGAAAAAATGATTGAGGGCACTCTTCAGCCTGTCATTTGTAATTGGATTATCAATATGACAGCTTATCGCAAAGACTCTCGCATGAACGCCGGAATCGGTTCTTGAGCATGCCTTGATATCGGGGCATGAGCCAAGTATCTTCCCGAGGGACTCCTGGAAGCACTGCTGAACGGAATAGGCATTCTCCTGTATCTGCCAGCCATGGAAGAACGAGCCGTCATATGAAATTTTTATCAGCACATTTCGCGCGTTTGCATTGCCCACAGCGGCTCTCCTCTCCCGGATTATTTTACGATTGACGGAATGAATATATTAAGAACGATGAACAGAGCAAGGAACAGGACACAGAAGGCAATTGTCAGGTAATCCGCCTTTGAGACCTTCAGTATCTTCATCTTTGTTCTGCCCTCACCGCCTGTATAGCACCTTGACTCCATCGCGGTAGCAAGGTCATAGGCTCTTCTGAAGGCAGAGACAAAAAGCGGGATGAGCACCGGTATCAGCGCCTTTATGCGCTGCATGAGTCCACCGCTCTCCATATCGGCGCCCCTTGCCTTCTGGGCGCTCATTATCTTATCTGTTTCCTCGAGAAGTGTAGGGACAAACCTCAGCGCTATGGTCATCATCATTGCAAATTCATGAACAGGAATTTTTATCTTTGCGAGGGGCTTTAGGAGTCTCTCTATGGCATCGGTCAGCTGAGTCGGCGAGGTCGTAAATGTGAGGACAGAGGAGACAAATATCAGCGCAACTATCCTTATGGCTATGAGCACAGCATTCAGGATACCGTTTGCTGTTATCCTGAACGGTCCGAAAGAGACCAGGGGTTCGCCGGTGCCGTAAAACAGATTGAGCAGGGCGGTAAATGCCACGATAAAGAGTATCGGCTTCAGACTCTTTACGTATATCCTTGCAGGCACCTTTGAGATGACCATTGCGGATATTATCACGGCATAGACCACTGCCATATTGACAAAGTTTTTGCTCAGAAAGACCAGAACGATAAAAAATATCGTGAGGACTATCTTGAGCCTCGGGTCCATCTTGTGAAGGAAGGATTTTGCAGGAAAATACTGCCCGAAGGTTATATCAGCAAGCATCGTTTCGCTCCTTCCCTGTTTTATATTCGCTGAGCAGAGGTATCAGCTGGGTGAGGGCATCATCGACCTTTATCGTGCTCTCGTCGACTGGGAGACCCATCTGCTTCAGCTTCTGCATTATATGAGTTATCTGAGGTATCTTGAGGCCCATGTTTCTAAGTTCGGGGCCATGAGAAAAGACTGCCTTCGTTTCAGCAAACATTGCGTCGCTGCCGCCATTCATGACAAGGACCCTGTCGGCAACTCTGCCGATATCCTCCATGCTGTGGGAAACAAGTATAACGGTATTTTTCCTCACCCTGTGATACTCAAGTATGGAGTCGAGAAGCTCATCTCTGCCCATGGGGTCAAGTCCTGCGGCCGGCTCATCGAGAATGAGCACATCCGGGTCCATGGAGATGACTCCGGCTATGGCTGCTCTGCGCTTCTCGCCGCCTGAAAGCTCAAAGGGTGATTTTTCCCAGAGATCCTCCGGCAGTCCGGTAAACCTTAAGGCAGACTCTGCCTTTAGTCTCGCCTCATCATCTGTAAGTCCCATATTTTTCGGGCCGAAACAGACATCCTTTATCACACTCTCCTCGAAAAGCTGATACTCGGGATACTGGAAAACCATTCCGACCTTAAATCTTATCTTTCGTATTTCCTTTGGTTTCTCCCATATATCGGTGCCGTTCAGGAAAACCTTTCCTGAGGTCGGGCGGATGAGGCCGTTGAGCATCTGGATGAGGGTGGATTTTCCGGAGCCTGTATGTCCGATTATTCCCACAAACTCGCCCTCTTCAAATTTCAGGGAAAGTCCGTCAACGGCGGTCTTCTCAAAGGGGGTTCCGATGCCGTAGGTATATGTGAGGTCTTTTGTTTCGATTATTGCCATTATGCAAGCTTTCTATCAGATTACTTCGTTTCTTTCTTCTTTTTACCGGTCAGTTTACGAGCCGGGCGATGAGCTCTATGCACTCGGCTGTATTCATCGGCACAGCGCCTAAATCTATGCCGTTTTTTCTGAGTTTATAGGCAAGCTCAGTTGCCTGAGGGACATCGAGCCTGTATTTTTTCAGCAGCTCGACATCTGCAAACACATCTCTCGGCTTTCCTTCAGTGAGAACTGAGCCGTCGCTCATGACTATCACTCTGTCGGCAAGGACAGCCTCATCCATATAGTGTGTGATGAGGATAATGGTTATTCCCTGCTCACGGTTGAGCTTCCTTATCGTGGTCATGACCTCCTCACGGCCTCTCGGGTCGAGCATGGCTGTGGGCTCATCGAGGACAATGCACTTTGTCTCCATGGCGATTATTCCTGCGATGGCGACGCGCTGCTTCTGTCCGCCTGAAAGCTTGTGAGGGGAATGTTCCCTGTACTCATACATCCCGACGGCTTTGAGGGCATTATCAACCCTCTGCCGTATCTCAAGAGGCGGAACACCGAGATTTTCGGGGCCGAATGCCACGTCCTCCTCGACTATTCCTGCGACAAGCTGATTATCGGGATTCTGCTGAACAAGTCCCACACGGCGCCTGATGGCTATTCTGTTATCTTCATCGGATGAGGACAGGCCGTCAATCGTCACTTCGCCTGAGGTCGGAGTATACATTCCGTTGAATATCTTTGCGAGTGTGGATTTGCCGCAGCCGTTATGACCGAGGAGCGCCAGAAACTCACCCTTTTCCACAGACATATTAAGGCCATGGATGGCTTCTCTCGCATCCTCCTCGCCCTCATTGTATGTAAATGAAAGATTTTTTACTTCTATAAATGACATATTTTACTACCGATATTGTGAGAGCTCCGACACCGAAAACGCAGCCCGGAAATCTCTGTATCTCTTATGATGCTGTTTATCTGTCGGATGACTCCCAGATGACTGTACTTCCGCAGGGGAGCACGAGTCCTGTATTCGTCACGGGCAGGCCTATCTCCTCGCCGCTCACTTTACCGCCGAACTTCGGCTTTATCAGCACGCTGAGAAGATATTCCATGACTGCGGGAGAAAGTCCGGATGTATATGAATTTAAGATAAAGAAAACAGGATCATCACTGAGGATCGGCAGGCACATATTGACGAGGTCAAAGAGCTGCTCCTCGAGCTTCCACACCTCGCCGCCCGGTCCTCTGCCGTAGGACGGAGGGTCCATTATTATGCCGTCATACTTATTTCCGCGGCGTATCTCACGCTGCACGAACTTCATGCAGTCATCGACAAGCCATCTGACAGGTCTGTCGGCAAGGCCGCTCGCCTCGGCATTTTCCTTTGCCCACTGCACCATTCCCTTTGAGGCATCCACATGAGTCACATGGGCGCCGGCTGCCATACAGGCAAGCGTAGCTGCCCCGGTATAGCCGAAAAGATTGAGTATCCTAAGCGGTCTCCCGGCAGCCTTTATCTTTTCTGCGGCAAAATCCCAGTTCACTGCCTGCTCGGGGAAGACACCTGTATGCTTGAATCCCATGGTCTTTACTCTGAATGTGAGGTCCCTGTACTTTATCTTCCAAACATTGGGTACTTTTTTATACACCTGCCACTGTCCGCCGCCGGTATTTGAGCGCTTATATCTTGCGTCGGCATTCTTCCAGCGGGGATCCTTTTTATCGGACTGCCATATTATCTGAGGGTCCGGGCGGATGAGTATGACATTACCCCAGCGCTCAAGGCGTTCACCGGAACCTGTATCTATAAGCTCGTAATCGAGCCATTCTGCTTTTCTCATTTATCTGCTACCAAAAATGATTTAAACATCAAAGCTTGTCTGCTCCGCAGTATAGGCATTCAGCTCCGGCGGAGGTGTTATTCCAAGATGGAGATAGGCCGACTTTGTGACGCATCTGCCCCTCGGAGTCTTCTTGAGGAAGCCTATCTGCATGAGATACGGCTCAACGACATCCTCGATGGTGACGGCTTCTTCATCGACCACTGCTGCTATTGTTTCCACTCCGACAGGCCCGCCGTTATAGAAGTTTATTATAGCCTCAAGTATCCTTCTGTCGCCGGAATCAAGTCCCAGTTCATCGACCTCCATGCGGTCGAGGGCTATCCTTGCGGTATTGCAGGTTATCACACCGTTGCTGATGACCTCGGCAAAGTCCCTTATCCGCTTGAGGAATCGGTTGGCTATTCGGGGTGTTCCCCTCGAGCGGGATGCAAGCTCAAGGGCGGCATCTGACTCAATCTGAACTCCGAGTATTCCTGCGCTTCGGGTTATTATCTTTGCGAGATTTTCCACGGAATAAAGCTCAAGTCTCTCGACAACTCCGAATCTGTCCCTGAGCGGAGCTGAGAGCTGACCTGCTCTTGTGGTTGCACCGATGAGAGTGAACTTTGGGAGAGGAAGGTGATAGGATGTGGTACCCTGACCTTTTCCGGTCATGATGTCTATCGCAAAATCCTCCATGGCGGGATAAAGTATCTCCTCGACCTGTCTCGGGAGACGGTGTATCTCATCTATAAAGAGGACATCTCCCTCACTCATGGATGCAAGCAGAGCCGCAAGGTCACCTGCCTTATCTATTGCCGGACCTGAGGTTATCCTTATATTTGTGCCCATCTCGTTGGCTATTATGCCGGCGAGAGTTGTTTTTCCAAGACCCGGAGGTCCATACAGGAGGACATGGTCGAGGGAATCGTGTCTTCTTTTGGCGGCCTCTATATAGACTGCCATATTCTCCTTTACCTTCTCCTGACCGATATAGTCATCGAGGTTTTTCGGCCTTAGCGGATTATCTACCTCTCCATCGGCCTCGTTATACTCTGGGTCGACCATTCTGTTTTCAAAATCCATTTCGTCATTCATGCTGAAGTCCTCCTGTCATTCGTTATATTTTAGCAAGCTTTATGAGCGCCTGACGGATAATATCCTCCGTCTTAAGTGATGAATCTATCTTCCCGACAACTGCGGCTGCCTCCGATGTGGAATAGCCGAGAGCTGCAAGCGCCTGCACTGCGGCTGCGGCATTAGCCGAAGCATTATTAAGGGCCGGAGCCGACTCATCAGCTGTGGCATTCACAAGGAGTCCCTTCACCTTATCCTTGAGCTCAAGCGCTATTCTGCCTGCAAGCTTAGGTCCCACGCCGCTGGCTCTCGCAAACGCCTTGGTATCTCCCGATGCGGCTGCCATCGCAACATCCGCCGGTGAAAGCTCGCTGAGTATTGCGAGGCCCACCTTAGGGCCCACTCCGCTGATATTTGTGAGCATCCTGAAGCAGTTAAGCTCATCGTTAGAGATAAATCCATAGAGATCCATGGCAGTCTCGGAAACATTCAGATGTGTATATACAAAAGCCTCTTCGCCTATTTTCGGAAGCTTTCTGAGTGTATTCATCGAGACAAAGCACTTATAGCCCACCCCTCCGCACTCGATGACTGCTGTGCCGGGTTCCTGATGGATGAGCTTTCCTCTTAAACTATAGTACATATTTTCTCCGTATATATTAATAAGATGTTAATCTTTCGATGGCTTTAATATCTTGCCGGGAACCTTGAAAGTATGGAGCCGGAGCTCTGCGCATGGGTTATGGCTATGGCAAGGGCATCGGCGGTATCATCCGGCTTCGGGACTTCCTTGAGACACAGCAGGCGCCTTGTCATCTCCATCACCTGATATTTCTCGGCTTTGCCGTAGCCGGTAATGGATGACTTCACCTGAAGGGGCGTATACTCATAGACCTTGCAGCCGGCCTGATGACAGGCAAGAAGTATGACTCCTCTCGCCTCGGCAACTCCTATGACTGTTTTCTGGTTTGTCTGAAAATACAGCTTTTCAATGGACACACAGTCAGGATGATGTCTGTCAATGACCTCACAGAGTCTGTCATATATTATTCTGAGTCTCTCATTAAATTCCGTGCCGGCCTGGGTGACTATCGCGCCGTGCTCAAGCGAGCGGTAACGCATATTTCTGAAATCGACCACGCCATAGCCGACTATTGCATATCCCGGATCAATACCTAAAATCTTCATTGTTCCTCTTTTTTGTTCTGATGATAATCCAAAATATTATATCATATTACAAAGAGGATTAACAGAGATTTTTTATTTTATTTTTGGAAGGCAATGCGAAGAAAAAGTTCTGGCAGCATTTCCGGATTGCAGTGTGTGCCCGGTAGAAAGCACTGCGAAGCCGCTTTTTCTCAGAGCGATCTCTGACCGCTTCAGCTGTGCCTGTTCTAAAACTAAAATCCGGCGAAATAGACAGGTCTATTTCTTTTATATTTCGCTTGTAAAATTCGACCCCGATATTTATAATAACAACATACGGAAAGCCGCAACACTGATTCGGCAGACCGAAATTCTTACAACACTTAACAATAAAATTAAAAGGAGAGATATATCATGGGCAGACCCGGTGGAGGCGGCGGTGGCTTCAGTGGCGGCGGCTTCGGAGGAGGCCACAGCTTTGGCGGAGGTCACTCCGGCGGCGGATTCAGAGTAGGAGGTTCTTCAGGCGGCTTCGGAGGACGCTCCGGCAGCAGCTTCGGCGGCAGCAGTTTTGGCGGCAGCCATTCCGGCGGAGGTTTCAGACCGGGAGGCACCGGCGGCAGACCGGGACAGGGCTCGGGCGGCGGTTTCGGCGGAAACGGCAGAGGCAGAGGCCCAGGCGGACCGGGAGGACCGGGATTTGGCGGCATGCCGCCGAGACCTCCGAGGAGAAGATGGTTTTTCTTCGGCAGTCCCTACTATTACGGCGGCGGTGGATACGGAAGAGGATGCAGCATACTCCCCATAGTCATTATAGCTATCATAATTATCTTATTCGGCTTTATATTCATTGTTGCTGATGATGACAGCGGCTTTGTAGAATATGAAGGTTCGTATTACTCCGACTATTCTGTCGAGCTGAGAAGCTCAAGCAAGGAAAGAGAAAAGATAATAACTGCGGCTGACTATGACTACGACTGCATAACAGACGAGCCGCACTGGTTTGAGAGCACAAGCAACACTGCAAGTGAGCTCAAGGAATTCTGGGATCTGACCGGCATACAGCCCTATGTTATCATCAGGAATTATGACTCATCTCTCACTACAGATGAGGACAAATTCAACTGGGCAGACAACTATTACACAGAAAACCTCAAAAATGTTGAAAACGCATTTGTCTTCGTTTACTTCGGTGAGGACAATGACTATGACATAGGTTACATGTGCTATGTTCAGGGTGAAGAGACAAAGGATGTAATGGATGATGAGGCAGTCGGGTTCTTCGAGGACTACATCACTGAGCTGTGGACCTCAGATCTGAGCATGGATGATCTGATAATTACATCATTCGTGAACACTGCAAAGTCGATAATGCCGAGTTCTGGTGACAGCGCATCCGGCTCGGAAACATCACACAGCAGCGGCTCAAAAAGGATGCTTGGATTCGGTATTGTGTTCGTCATAATAGCGGGCGCGGCATTCATAATCGGCATGAGGTCAAGCAAACACAAAAATGCAGGTGCTGACACTCAGCAGATAAATGACATAGTGGTAAACAATCCCGACGATGACATGGTCTCAAATGACACTGACGACACGAACGGACAATAAATAAAATCTCCGCGTTCTGCGATTAAACAGAGCGCGGAGATATTTTTTTTCAATGCTAAAAACGATGAAACATCAGTCTCCGAAGCTTATTCCGGAGAGCTTTGCCTGCTTGACGATATCGCTCTCTGGGTCGATATACTTCAGCTTTCCTGCTATCTCGGAGAGCGGGATATCAACTATCTCAAGGCCCTTTAAGGCTACCATCTTGCCGAAGTCCTTATTGATAATGTGCTCGGCTGCCTCAGCGCCGAGTCTTGTGGAGAGGACACGATCATATGCGCAGGGCTGTCCGCCTCTCTGGGTATGGCCCGGAACGGTGACTCTTGCCTCGACACCTGTTTCTTTGACTATCTCATCGGCTATCTCATAGGCAACAGACGGATACTTTCTGTCAGCCACCTTCTTCTTGTAGTCCTTCTTCTTGAGCTTAGCATCCTCCTTGGAGATTGCGCCTTCTGCGACAGCAAGTATTGTGAAGTTCTTGCCTGCCTTCTCTCTTCTCTTGATTGCCTTGCATACCTTCTTTATGTCATAAGGTATCTCAGGAAGAAGTATGACATCTGCGCCGCCGGCGATGCCTGCGTAAAGGGTTATCCAGCCGACCTTGTGGCCCATTATCTCGACGATAAAGACACGGCTGTGGGATGCTGCTGTTGTATGGATGCAGTCGAGAGCCTCGGTTGCGATCTCTACAGAAGAATGGAAGCCGAATGTCATGTCTGTTCCCCAGACATCGTTATCTATTGTTTTTGGGCAGCCTACAACATTTAATCCCTCTTCGCTTAAACGGTTTGCTGTTTTCAGCGATCCGTTTCCTCCGAGGACTACAAGAGCGTCAAGTCCGAGCTTATTGTATGTATCCTTCATGGCCTCGACCTTATTGATTCCCTCAGGTGTAGGAACATCTATCTCCTTGAAAGGAGTTCTGCTTGTTCCGAGTATTGTACCGCCCTCGGTGAGTATTCCTGAAAAATGTTTTGGCTTGAGAAGCTTATAGTTGCCGTATATCATTCCCTTATAGCCGTCAAGAAAGCCGTATATCTCGACATCCTCGACATTGTTATAGAGAGTCTTGGCAACGCCTCTCATGGTGGCGTTAAGCGCCTGGCAGTCGCCGCCGCTTGTGAGCATTCCTATTCTTAGCATAATCTTTTCCTCCCGGGCTGAGCCCAATTTATTTATGAAAAATCCTTACTGATTATTTTCTTCATCATAAGCTTCCTGATAGAAAAGCTCCTGTGAATTTATGCGTACATCATTTATATGGCGGTCAAGGTAGATGCCCTCCGGTGAAAGCACCTTGCCCTTCTCATCATCTGACATGATGGTATCGAAGATATGGCGAACCCTTGACTTCAGAGCCTCATCGTAGACCGGTATTGCTATCTCAACACGGCGGACGGTATTTCTCGTCATGTAGTCGGCGGAGGCTATGTAGATTTTCTCCTCAGCTCCGGTACCAAAGCGGTAGATTCTGGAGTGCTCAAGGAACCTGCCCACGACACTTATAACGGTTATATTCTCGGTCTCTCCCGGTATACCGGGTCTCAGGCAGCATATGCCTCGGATTATGAGCTCTATCTTTACTCCGGCCTTGCCTGCCTCGATGAGCTTATCGATTATCTTCTTATCTGTAAGTGAATTTACCTTGGCGCCGATATAGGCATCCTTGCCGGCCTGAGCTTTGGCAATCTCGTCATCCATCATGGCAAGGACCTTATTCTGCAGGCAGTTCGGGGCTACGAGCAGATGATGCATATCATCCACCGTCTCACCCATGAGCAGAGCGCCGAACACTTTTGCTCCCTCCTGACCTATCTCCGGATCTGCTGTGATGAGGGCAAGGTCGGTATAGAGTCTTGCTGTCTTTTCATTATAGTTTCCGGTACCTATCTGGGTTATATAGCTTACCTCATCGCCTGTCTTTCTTGTGATGAGACAGAGCTTTGAGTGAACCTTATACTGATTGAGTCCGTAAATGACATTGCAGCCGGCTTCCTCAAGGCGCTTGGACATCTCAATGTTATTTTCCTCATCAAACCTCGCTCTGAGCTCAACGAGGACATCAACCTCTTTGCCGTTCTCAGCTGCTGTGACGAGGGCATCCACTATCTGGCTTCTCTCGGCAACTCTGTACAGGGTCATCTTGATGGAAACAACAGAATCATCCTCGGCTGCCTCGTCAAGAAGTCTGATAAATGTCTTTATATCGTTGAACGGATAGGAAAGGAGCACATCCTTCTTCTCTATCTGAGGAATGAGTTTCTCCTTTGTATTCAGCTGATTTGTTGTCCTTGGGCTTCTTCTGCCATAGAAAAGCTCCGGCTTTCCGCTGAGGACATTCTGCAGCTGGAAAACATACTTTAAATCAAGCGGTGTATCGACTTTGATGACATGCTTCGGTGATATCTTAAGCTGGTCGGAGAGCTCTTTTTTTGCTTCCTTTCCGATATCCCTTGACATCTCAAGTCTCACGGGAGCCAGTCGTTTTCTCTGCTTGATAAGCTTCTCCATTGCATCTCTGTAGTCGAGCTCCTCATCATAGGCATCATTGGTATCGATATCGGCATTTCTTGTGACTCTTATGACCGACTTGCTGATGACAGAATATCTCGGGTATAGCTTAGCTGCAAAGTGAAGGATAAGCTCCTCGGAAAGCATGAAGCAGCCGGGTCTTGACGGTATCTCTATCAGCCGCTTAAAGACAGAGTTTGTGCATGGTATCACACCGAGCTTCGGCTTGGAATTCTTATTCTTCGACTTAAGAACAACCACAGCGTAAAGCTCCTTATTATTGATGAACGGGAACGGCTGTGTCTTGCTCACGGTCATTGGAGAGAGGTATGGTCTTATGTTATGATCAAAATATGTTTCAAGCAGGGCACCCTCGCTCTTGGAGAGCTTATTGAAGTTGATTATCCTTATGCCATAAGGCTCAAGCTCGCCCATGAGCTGCTCATATATCTTTGCCTTCTTTTTCTCGAGAACCTTTACCTGCTTCAGAATGGCATCTATCTGCTCCCCGCTTGTCATATTGGTCTTATTCTCTCTGATTTTTGGGTCAGCTTCCATCTGATCCATAAGAGAGCCGACTCGCACCATGAAGAATTCATCCAGATTTGTCTGGAAAATCGAGGCAAAGGTAAGCCTCTCAGCAAGCGGCACAGCCGGATTTCCGGCTTCATTCAAGCATCTTTCGTTAAATTTGAGCCAGGACAGCTCCCTGTTGGTATAGCAGGTAATGTCGTTCTTCATAAATTCAGATTCCTTCTCCGGTACATTATTTTTCTGAGGATTCAGGTTCTGCTTTCCCGGTGCAGAAGCTGCCCCCCGCAGTCTGTCTACGGTATTTTTTCTGCGTGATGATTTTCGGACCTGCGTTGTCTTTGCTTTTGAGGGAGAACTGCTCACTGTCCTCGTCTGAGACACACTTCCGGGTTTATGTGATACCGGGGCGGTGCGGCTGACGACCGTCTTATGCCCGGTTCTCCCGGAGGAGCTTTCAATTCCTTTTTTCGCGCGGACAGCGGCTGCGGTCTTTCCTGCATATGACACTGCTCCCAGAGCGGAGCTTATCAGACTTTTAAGCAACCCCATAAAGCTTTCCTCCCCGCAGATTTATACTGAAGCATTATACTCCACTTTCGGCAGAATTTCAATTAACGCATTTACGTGTCAGGAAAATTTTGGCTATATTTTGCAAAAAATTTGAATTTTCATGTGTGGTTCGAGATACGGAGTTTTGCATACGAAGTTACGAGGTTTCGCAGATGCGGACTAAAAAGCGCCCTGCCTTTGAAAAAGCAGAGCGCATAAAATGCAGAAAACAATGACAGCTGAAAATACAGCTCATGAAGCCATTTCAGGGGCTGCTGAAAATGCAGTCAGGATTTCCTCACACCCTTTCCGGTATATATCGGTATCGCGGTGACAAAGACCAGAATGACTCCGACAAAGGCGATGAAAAGCTTGCCGTCAACACTCGTTGAATCGCCTGCAAAGAGCCCGGCGAGAAAAGCCAGCACATAGACAGCCACCATCATACCCACATTCATGAGGCCTGAAAATATCGACATTGCTTTGGGATAGGACTTGGGGGTGGTTATCCTTGAGAACTCACTGATTATATACGGGCTGCAGCCCATCATTGCGAAGCCGAGAAGTCCTCCTGCTATATACAGCATGATTATATTCGGGATGAACACGGTTATCGCATATCCGACTGCGACAAGCGCCATCATGAACGGCACTGTCCATTTTCTGAGAAGCTTTGAATACCATCCGAAGCAGACTCCGCTGATTATGCCTCCGACTGTGAGGAAGCTTATGCCGAGACCTGCCTCAACGGATGTGCCGAGGCTGTGAGTTGTTATCACATACTCAGAAAGGTTCAGGCTGAATGCATAGAGGAACAGGAAGAAGAAACCGTAGTTTATCGCAATAAGCCACACCTTGAGAGGAAGTTTATCCGCAGACTTATCTTTTTTCTCTTTGGAAGATGCAGGAATTTCAGGCTGAGGCTTCTTATCGGGAATACAGATAAACTCGATAATGAGGCAGACCAGTATGAGAAAATAGAGATAGTAAGCTCTCTCCCAGTGAGCTCCTCCGTTGGCCGCTGCTATAGCGCCGCCTATCGAGGCAAAGAACACGCCGCCCAGGCTCATCACAGAGCAAGCGTAGCCATAGAAGGTTCCCCTCTTCTCTATATCTGAAATATTATCCACAAAGAGCTGACCGAGGACAACTGTCGAGCCTCCGAGGAGGAAGCCGTAAAATGCCGCCGCAAGCCACAGCACATAGACACTCGTCTTATTTCCAAAAAACAGGAATATCATTCCGGATATGAACAGGCTTCCGTGAATGAAGAGAAGCATCTTCTTTGAACCGACCTTATTCATGATATTGCCGGAGATGAAGGCAAACACAGTACCGACGATTGCCGGCACCGTCATCACCATGGACACGGTAGTCTGGGAGACCTCGGAATAGGTCATCATCATGTAAGCAAGGATTCCTGAAGTCAGGTTGTTCGCCTGGGCGCTTATGGCATATGCGAAAATACCGATAAGGGCCTTGACATTGATTCCGTTTTTCATATTGTCCCGAGCCTTTCTGTTGAATTTATGTTTATTTTGGTTTATTGAGGAGATTATTCTGAACTCTGCAGCAGAGCTTTGCGAGGAAAAAGCCCATAACGAAGTTTTTCACGAAACTTTTCACGAAGTTTGTCATGAAGTTTTTCACGAAGCTTATCGGACATTTTACGCAGAGCGAAGATCAGACATCATCAGCGGGAGCATTTTTATCGCGCTCTGCCTTAAAGGTATATTCATCTGCCCTGAGGCTTGCTACAAGCTCTTCATACATTCTGAACTCATAGCGGTTCTTATCAGGGTTATAGATGATATTGTTATACACAAAGCGGTCCTGACTCATGCACCAGAAGGAGCCTATGCCGTCTGCGTAGAACACAGGTTCAAACAAGAGCCTGCAGTATCCTATCTCCGGAATTGCGATAAGAATTCCCGTTTCGGTGCGGGTACCGTCATCCTCGAGCAGTGCAAGGGTGAACTTTATGCGGTCAAAACCGATATGCCTGAAATTCACCTCTACACGCCTTGTTCCCGAGGCTGTACCGAATAACCAGGGGTAATTTTTCCTGTACATTATAACGGATTTATCTATCTTGCCGGCAAGCTGATTCTCAACAAAGCGCATTCCCTCAGCTATATGCTCACGGACATCGGAGTCACCGTAATTATCCGAACACTCCATGCGCTTGTTGATTGCGTACATGGCTTCAAGATAATATCTGTAGGAAGTCATGTAGTCCTTCCGCACGCCTGTGCCATCCTTATAGCAGCCGGCTATCCTCAGGGCTGCATCGGCAAACTCATAGTCAAATCTCTGCTGTCTGAAATCATCATAGGTTGAATTATAGACATCGGTATAAAGTCTGTAAGCTATATACGGCTGCTTTCTGACACCGAGTCCCCCTGCGTATATATCACCCATCTTATACATTGACTGATAGTAGCCGGCAAATGCGCCGACTGAAAAATATTTTATCGCCATGTCATACTGAGGCTCACCTTCATTTGTGCGCCCGTAGTAATACATGTATCCGAGTGTATTTGCTATGAAAGGATTGCCATCCATCAGATAGAGCTGCTGCAGACAGTCCATAGAGGTCTGCCAGTCTGCCGGAAATGCTCTGTTGCCGTTTCCGTAGCATCCGTATGCTCTCTGTCTGAGGGCCTCACGGGAGCCTTTATCGCAGAGCTCGGTGACCATATCACGGTAAAGAATTATCTCCTCATAAGTGACGTGGTCCATATTATTGTTTTCATAGACGGCCTTTATGAAGTTCTCCTTGGTGAAATCGGTATAGTCTCTCTCCGAAAGTCTTTTACCCTTGGAAAATATAAATTTTTCCAGATACTCGGCGATATGCTCAAGATCACTGTCGGTTACCATTGAAGGCTTTCTCCTGACTGTATCTATCACATAATCTGTGACAAATTCATCTGTGACAGGGAGTATATCTGTGCGGAAGCTGCAGAAATCGGAGAGAAAGGATGCCTGCTCATCATCTGGAAACGTGAGCCTTCCCCTCAGCCGGGAAAGGACAAAGGCATACTCTATGAAGTCACATATTCCCTCTTTTCTGTCGGCATCGGTAAGAAAGCGCTTTACAGCTGTGAGCATCATATCCGGAGTGAGCTTCACGCTCCCTCTGGCTGAAATGCCGCACGGAAGCCGGGATTCCCCCCGCTCGCTGAGATACTCTCTGAGTGTAATCTCTCCCGAAAGTATCTTCCTGATATCTGCTGCCCTGATATTGACAGGTTCAATCGGTACATAGTTTACAAATGAACCTTTGTCGAAATATTCGTAAGGTGTATCTCCTGTGGCAAACATGAAGTCATAGAGAAATTCCCTGCTGCCGTAGTCGGCATCAAGTGTGTAAAGCCCGATATTATCCCTCTGTGAAAGATCATCTATCAGACCGAAGTAATTTGACTGCTTATCAGCGTAATATACAAAACTGCCTGTCTGCAGTTTATTTTCAATTTTTTCCGTCATTTAACGAAACCTTATTCTCTCATATTTTTTCTGATTATAACCCATATTCGGCGCAATAACAAATAATATTTGTAAATACACATGGAAAGTGATAAAATCAGAGCTGCAAAAATCAATTTTTAGCTCTTACGGCGCCAGTCAATGATAAAATTAATTCTGAAAATAAAAACTGAAAGGACAGGAAAATGGAAATACTTGATCGTTCACAGCGTGAAGAAAAATATCTCTGGGACTTAAGCTCAATGTTTGTGAGTGACGAGGCCTTTGAAAAGTGCCTTGAGGAAAGCAGAGACTTCATAGAGAAGACTGAGACTTACAGAGGAAAGATTACCTCAACACCGCAGAATCTGCTTGAATACCTGAAGCTCAGTGATGAGATCGGCGTAGTCATGAGCAGACTTTTCAACTATGCTCAGAGGAAAAGTGATGAGGACACAAGAATCGCAAAATATCAGGATTATGTAAACAGAGTGATGTCACTCTATGTTTCCGTAAGTCAGGCATCTGCATGGTTCACTCCTGAGCTGCTCACCATGAGTGACGAGATGATGGAACAGTTCTACACTGCTGAGCCTGAGCTTGAGCTCTACAGAAGGATACTCACAAGGATATTTGCGCAGAGATGCCACACACTCTCACAGGCTGAGGAGGCGCTCCTTGCTTCTGCCGGTGAGATAACCCAGTCGCCTGACAATATCTACTCACTCTTCAGCGATGCTGACCTTACATTCCCGGATGCTGAAGACAGCGAGGGCAATACCCATCCTGTGACGCACGGAAGCTTCGTTCCTCTTGAGATGAGCGCAGACAGAAAGCTCAGGGAGTCTGCATACAGATCCCTTTACGGAATCTACAGGCAGTTCAGGAACACCTGCGCAGCCACACTCGCGGCTCAGGTGAAGCAGCTTAAATTCTATGCCGATGCAAGGCATTATGACACAACTCTTGAAGCGGCTCTTGACGGCAACGAGGTCCCTGTGAGCGTTTACACAAACCTCATTGAAGCTGTTCACAACGGCATGGGCCCGATGTACAGATATGTTGAGCTCAGGAAAAAGCTTCTGGGTGTGGATGAGCTTCATTTCTATGACATATACACCCCGATAATCTCTGATGTCGACATGCACTTCACCTATGAAGAGGCCTGCGACATTATAGTCAAGGCTCTTGAGCCGATGGGCGAGGAATACCTGAGCATTGTCAAAAAGGGACTCAGCGAGAGATGGATAGATGTATATGAGAATCCCGGCAAGAGAAGCGGCGCTTATTCTTCCGGCGGCTATGGAATGAACCCTAACATCCTTCTCAACTTCCAGGGCACTCTCGATGATGTGTTCACTCTCATTCACGAAATGGGACACTCACTGCACACATATCTTTCTTCCCACAATCAGCCCTCCTGCTACTCGGATTATGTCATCTTTGTAGCTGAAGTCGCATCTACCTGCAACGAGGCCCTGCTGATGCAGTACCTGCTGAAGGTCACAGAGGACAAGAACGAGAAGTTATACATTCTCAATCACTTCCTTGAGCAGTTCAAGTCAACTCTCTACCGCCAGTGCATGTTCGCTGAATTTGAGCTGAAGGTAAATCAGCTGAACGAATCGGGAGCTGCTGTGACTGCAGACGCCTGCACTGAGATTTACAGAGATCTCCAGAAGCTTTATTTCGGCGATGACATAGTGATAGATGACGAGATAGCTCACGAATGGGCAAGGATTCCTCATTTCTATTACAATTATTATGTTTATCAGTATTCTACCGGATTTGCTGCCGCAATGGTTCTCTCTCAGAAAATACTGACCGGAGGCAGAAAGGCAGTCGAGGATTACATCGGTTTCCTCAGCGGCGGATCTTCAAAGACTCCTATAGATCTGCTCAAGGGCGCAGGAGTTGACATGTCCTCACCTGAGCCTGTCATTGACGCCATCAAGATATTTGACGGACTTATCGATGAAGTAAACGAGCTTTTAAAATAAGTCATGGAAATATTTCCCATCGCTCATATTGAGAGTGAATTCGCTTCAAAATTCGGCATACCGCGGCAGTCGGGTCTTGCACCGGATCTTACTGCAAGGATAATATTCGAACCGGAATACAGAAACCCCGAAGCGTTCAGAGGGCTTGAGGATGTGGACTGCATCTGGCTGATATGGGAATTTTCAGAGTTCCAATACAGGGGCTTTTCTCCTACGGTAAGGCCGCCGAGGCTCGGCGGAAACAGACGGATGGGAGTATTTGCCACCCGCTCTCCGAACCGCCCGAATTCACTCGGACTTTCCTGTGTGAAGCTTGAGAGGATTGAATTGAGCGAAGCTCTCGGACCGGTACTTATCGTCAGCGGAGCTGACCTGATGAGCGGCACCCCGATATATGACATCAAACCCTATCTGCCGTACTGTGAAAGTCACCCTGAGGCAAGAGGCGGCTTTGCGGAAGATGTAAAAGGAAATGCTCTCACGGTTGAGTTCCTCACCGACATTCCCGATGAGCTGACCGACAAGCAGGTGGCTGCCCTTTCTGAGGTGCTCTCGCAGGATCCAAGACCGCACTATCACGATGACCCCGAAAGGATATACGGCATGCCTTTCCTGAATTATGATGTGAAATTCTCGGTAAAGGATGACCTGTTGACTGTTACCGGAATAAAGGCAATGGTATGAAATCTCTCCGGTCCAGTGTTCTGCTTTGCGGCTTTCTTCAATCAGCAGAGGCTGTCATATTCCGGCAACAGAAAATCTATGATGATGACAAAAGTGCTCCGACCTGACGCCGGAGCACTTTTCTTGTTTATTGAATGTCATTTAAAATCGGCAACCGCTTTCCAGTTGTCCTTAATATATATCACTCCGGAGATAAGAGCAAGGAGCGTGCACACACCCATAAATATCTCCCCGATGACATAAAAGGCCGTTTCACAGCCGTCGAGAATATCAAGCTGAAGAAGATACTGAAGCAGCAGGACCACTATGATGACGATTATCTGGCTGACAGTCTTTGCTTTTCCCCAGTTATTAGCGGCGATGACAGTTCCGTTTGCCGCGGCGACAAGCCTTATTGAAGTGACGGCAAACTCACGGAACATTATGATTATGACAAAGTATGGATTGGTTAATCCAAGAGCGACAAAGCATATCAACGCCGCCATGACAAGTATCTTATCGGCAAGCGGATCCATAAATTTGCCGATGTTTGTTATAAGGTTGTCCCTTCTGGCAATCTTTCCGTCAAGATGGTCGGTATAGGAAGCAATGCCAAACAGTGCAAGCGCAATGATATAGTTGTGCGGAATAAAGCTTGCCATCAGCACAAAAACAAAGAACGGCACAAGGATTACCCTGGCTACTGTAAGTTTATTGGGCAGGTTCATAAAAAAACGCCTCTGAGTTTAATTATTTTACAACTGAGTCCACACAGGACCGAATCGCGATGATTATATCACAAAAAAACTGTTCTTACAAGATATATAAAATCTCATCTGTAAACTTCGTCAAAATACAGCAGCTGAAGAACGCAGCTTCATGATTTCCGAGCCTTGCGGATTTGAAAGGTCACAGCAGCTTCATGCGGCATCCGCACACTGACTGTTAAATACTCTCCCACTCGCTTCGGACATATTTATCTCTGCTTTTCTATCTCCAGAACAAGCATGATATTATACTGCTCATAAGTATTGAAGCTTACATTACTGACAAAGTCATCATAGGAATAGCGAGGGACATACCAGCTGCGGGAGTTGAAATAGATGCTGTACTCCGGCTGACTGAAAATGTATCCTCTTCTTGCATATATCTCATTTCTGATGTAGCCCAGCTGCTCCTTTGTATAAACGGAAAGCTCTGCTTCTGTGAGATACCTTGAGTCACTGTCTGAAATGATATATTCACTCTCTACAGGAGCAGTATAATCAACAGCAGATGTTTCAAGAGAGAGGCAGAGCTGTACATTATACCACTCATAATCATTCAGAATAATGCTGCCGTCATTAAGCTTATTCTGGAACTCTGCAGCGGTATAGAGAGGAACATACCAGCTTTTTGCCTCAAAATATGTCTTATATTCTGGGCTTGAGAATATCCACCCATGACGGGCATATATCTCATTTCTCGCATAACCGAGAGTTTCCTTTGAGAGCGAGGAAAGCTCGGCCGCAGTATAATACCTCTCGGCGCTCTCGGGAAGCACATAGTCATAGGAGCTGACTGTATTGGTGCTCGTCTCAAGCTCATAGACAAGCATGATATTTGCCTGCTCATAAAAATTGAAGCTGTCCTTACCCTCATTCATTCTGGTCTGAAATTCATTGGCATCATAAAGAGGAGTATACCAGGACTTGGATCCGAAATATTCAGCGTACTCAGCTGTGCTGAATTTATAGCCGTGTCTTGCATATATTTCGTTTCTGATGTAGCCCAGCTCTTCCTTTGTATAAATTGAAAGCTCGGCTGCAGTGAGCTGCCTTGAGTCGGAATCGGCTATTATGTAGTCGGCGCTGTTAGTATAGGCGCAGACAGCAGGCTGCGGCAAAACTGCTGCAAAAGATGCAAAGGATATGATGAGTGCTGAAAACGAAGCCATTAATTTTCTGATTATTTTCATAAGTTTCTCCATGTTCCCTAATCTGATTTATCTTGAAAACTTGACAGTTACTCAGGCTGATTTATCAGAAGCCTGTATATCTCACCTTTTTTAAAACCGGTCTCAGCAGCTGACTCCTTTGCTGCCTGTGACGCGCTGAGTCCGGAGGCAATTTTTTTATTTGCGAGCAGTACGGCTTCCTCAATAGTGAAGCTGTTCTTTTCCTCCTCTTCAGCTCCGTCGATAACAAGGACATACTCACCCTTAGGTGAATTTCCCTCATAAAAAGCGACAGCCTCTGCGAGAGTTGTGCGCTTCACTTCCTCGTGAATCTTGGTTATCTCGCGGACAAGAGCAATCTTTCTGTCGCCGAAAACCTCCAGCATATCCCTGAGGGTATAGAGAAGCTTATGCGGCGCCTCATAGAACACCATTGTGCGTTTTTCGTTCTTTACCTCATTCAGGTGGGCTGAGCGGCTTCTCTTTGTCACGCTGAGGAAACCCTCGAAGGTGAATCTGCCCGTAGGAAGGCCTGACACCGCGAGTGCTGACACCACTGCGCTCGGTCCGGGGACTACATAAACAGGGATATTTCTTTCGGCGCACTGCCTGACAAGCATCTCTCCCGGGTCACTTATCGCCGGCATTCCCGCATCTGAGACTATCGCACAGCTTTCACCTGAAAGTATCCTTGCGCATATGACATCGCCCTTCTGCGCTTTATTATGCTCAAAGTAAGAAACAAGCGGCTTTCTGATTCCGAAATGGTTCAGCAGCTTTGCGGTAACTCTCGTATCCTCTGCGGCGATAAAATCAACCCCCTCAAGGGTATGCTGGGCTCTCGGTGAAAAATCCGACAGATTTCCTATCGGTGTTCCCACAACATAGAGCACGCCTTTTTTTATTTCATTTTTTTCGGCAGCCGAAAAATCAATGCTTTCGGAATTCTCCGCCGGATCAAATTCTGTTTCTTCCATCATCTGTTCAAAATCTTAATATCTTTAAATACAACTTTCATGAAATGCTTCCGTAAAAGTCTTAACAACCGCTCAGCGGGTCTTATAGTCTCCGTATATCTCGAGCATCTCTGGACTTACTGTGCCGTTTTCCTCAAGAAATAATGTTGGGAGGACATCAAGCCCGTTTCCGCCGCCGCGTCTGCACTCGAGGAGGAACAGCGAGGGCTCCCTTCCCGGCCTTGCCTGAACGAGCCGCAGCCTTTTTGGTTCAAGCCTGTGGGCTCTGAAGATACAGAGAGCATCGGTCAGTCTTTCAGGGCGCTGACAGATACAGAGCCTTCCGCCGTATCTCAGCGAATATTCTGCGGCTTCAGCTAAGTCCTCGAGGCTCAGGTTTTCCTCATGACGGGCAATCTTCATATCGGAATTTTCATTTCTGATACCTGTACCGAGTGCCTTATAGGGCGGGTTGCAGGCTATGAGATCAAGGCTTCCGCTCTGAAATATTCTGCGGTAATTTCTGATGTCATCTTTTATCAGCTTGATATCCGCATGACATTCTAAAAAAGACAGCTCCGCCTGATATGCGGCCTGCTCCTGAAGCTCCACGGCATAAATCTCTGCGGGACTGAATCTCGAATGCCATAGTAATGGAATGGTTCCGCAGCCTGTACCGAAGTCGGCGCAGGTATCTTTCCTCCTTGGTGAAGAAAAGTTTGCAAGCAGTATGGTATCGGTATTGAACCTGTGCTCCCTCGTCACAAATACTTTTGCGTGAGGTCCGAGCGGTTCCCACTTTCCTTCGATATTACCTGTCATTTCCGTCTGACATTATGACCGATGCCAGCACTGCTACCGCTGAGCCGAACACGGTTCCCAGCACAAATCCATCCTTGAAGCTCTTATCAAGCTCCTTCTTGTGCTGTATTGCCAAAGCTTCGGCTTTTTCTTTCTCCTTCTGCTGATGCTTTTTGATTATTCTCTTTACGCTCATTCTGCGCCTCCATAAATTTTATATACTATGTTTATAACTGCTAAGTCAGTTTTCATCTGTTACCGATGTCAGCGATACTGAATCGTAGTCATCAAGGAAACTGTGGTGCACGCCTTTTTTCTTATAGCTTATCACGGTATCGAGCATGACATTCTCCATTGAGTGGAAAATATTCGCCTCAACCTGTGGATTGGTTTTCTTTATCTCCTGTATGAGCTTCTTCGTCTCAAGTCTCCGCGAGCCTGTCGGGCCCTCACCGGTATGGCATGTTGTACAGGTTTCCGTGAACTTACATGCGCACTGAAGAAAGTAAAGTCCATTGTAATCTCTCCAGTGCTTTATGTCATCCTCACGGATAAGATAGAGCGGTCTGATTATCTCCATGCCCGGGTGAGATGTTGACCTGAGCTTAGGCATCATGCCCTGTATCTGCCCGCCTGAAAGCATACTCATGAGAGTTGTTTCAATGACATCGTCAAAGTGATGTCCGAGGGCAATCTTGTTGCAGCCTAATTCCTTTGCTTCCTCATATAGATAACCGCGGCGCATTCTTGCGCAGAGATAGCACGGATTTTTCTCAACCCCAAACACTGACTCGAATATCTCGCTTGTAAATATATGCGCAGGTATATCGAGGAGTCTCAGATTATTCTCGATTATTTCCCTGTTGGCTGCGGTATAGCCGGGGTCCATCACTAAGTATTTAACTTCAAAAGGAAATTTATTGTGCCGCTTCAGCTCCTGGAAACACTTTGCCATGAGCATACTGTCTTTGCCGCCTGAGATGCAGACAGCTATACTGTCACCGGGTTTGACAAGCTCATAAGATTTCACTGCTCCTGCAAAGCGCCGCCATATCTTTTTGTTGAATTTTTTCCTTATGGACACCTCTACATCCTTAGCCTTATCATACTCGGCCCTCAGAACGGTTCTCAGCCAGCCTGCGTATCCGGGAGTGAAGCTGAACGTTTTTATGCCGTTATCTCTTAATCTCTCCGCAAGCTCAAGGCTTACCTCACCCGAGCGGCAGACAAGAAGCGAGTAATCCTGCACAAGTGAGAAGTCCTCATTTATGGACTCAAGGGGTATATTTACCGAGCCGGGCATGTGTCCGTAAGCAAAGGCTGCCTCATTTCTTATATCAACAAGTCTGAAGCTGTCCCTGTTATCGGCCCATGTTTTATAGTCTATTTCGATTAAATCCTCATCGAGTATTCCCGGCATCAGATGTCTCCAATCAATCAACTTTAATCTTTATTATATGATATTATTCAAGAAAAATAAACAGGAATTTTGAATTTATCAGCGGCAGGATGGGAAGTGAAAACAAAAAGATCGGGGCACCGAAGCACCCCGACCGAATCAACCACTTTATTCTGTTTATAAATCAGCTGTCAGATGATCACTGATTGAGATATACATATCTGAAGTTAGCAGCATTGAAGGCTGTGTAAACATAGCCGCCGCCGATCTTCTCAGAGAATGCATATGAGAGACCCTTATAGTAGATGCAGGAGATTGGGCACTCATCATAGATAATCTCTTCGCAGCGTACGAAGTCCTTAACTCTCTCTTCCTGATCAACATTTACGAGTGCATCAGCGATGAGAGCATCATACTCCTCGTTGGAGAAACGGCAGGAGTTGTTGCCGGAACCTGTAACCCAGAGATCAAAGAATGTCATAGGATCGTTGTAGTCAGCACCCCAGCGGCAGATATCCATTACGTAGTTACCTGCTGTTCTCTCAGCGGACTGAGACTTTGTCATCATAGGTGTGACAGAAACCTCGATGCCGAGAACATTGTGGATAGCCTCCTGGAAGAATGCAGCTGCGAGCTGTCCTTCGCTTGACTCCTCACAGTGAATGTCGAGGTGAGCGGAGAGCTCCTCGATTGTCCAGCCTGTCTCATCAAGGCAAGCCTGGAGATAAGCCTGAGCCTCTTCTACCTGAGCATCAGGATGTCTTAAATAACCGTCCTCAGCATAGCCGTCTTCCTTGAGAAGCTCAAGTGCCTGCTCAGCAAATGAAGAACCGTTGCAGAGAATTGAAGGCGGGCAGAATGTATTGACAGGCTCGGAGCAGTCCTTAAGGATAGCAGCGATAAAGTCTGTTCTTGAGTAGCAGCAGTCAATAGCCTTTCTGAGGTTTGTGTTGCTCATGTACTCATCTTCTGTGTTGAACATGATCCAGTAGTCACGAGCGGATACATAGGACTGAATCGGATAGCCCTCAGCCTGTAAGGATGCAAGCTGGTCACCTGTGAGGTCGATCTCATCGATCTCACCGGCTCTGAAGGAGTTGAGTCTTGCGTCCTCTGTTGTGAGGATCTTGTATGTGAGAGTATTGAGTGTAACCTGATCTGCATTGTAGAAGTTATCGAACTTCTTCATAACGATCTCAGCATCATGGGTCCAGGACTCCATTGTGTAAGCGCCGTTTGTGCAGAAATACTCAGGAGCCATGTTGTAGTTGTCACGGCCGCCGATCTCATTGTAGAAGCTCTCGTTTACAGGATCCAGTGTGTGGAAGTTGAACATGTCGAGAGCATAAGCTGTAGGAGCTGTGAGTGTGACCTCGAGTGTATAGTCATCGATGACCTTAACACCTGTATCTTCCCACTCGCACTCGCCGTTATAATAAGCCTCGCAGCCCTCGATGAGCTGATAGATGAAGTAAGCATACTCAGCGCCAGTGTCAGGATCAAGAACGGTCTTCCATGCAAAAGCAAAGTCGCCTGCTACAACAGGATCACCGTTTGACCAGTAAGCATCATTACGGAGATGGAATGTATAAATAACGAAATCCCAAAAACATCCCCTATACAAAGCAGTCAAGATCCAGGAAAACAAGCAAATATCGAATAAAATCCCGAGGAAACAGCTTAAAACGGCTGAAATTCCTCGGGATTTTGTCATATTTTTCTTGCGAATTGGAGGTGAATGTTGTATAATAGTATAGAGGATATACATTATACGATTTTAGGAGATTTTACCATGCCTATTCCAGCTGAAATTCTTGCCGTTGAACGCCCGAAGGGAACTATCGTTAAACAGTCACACGGAAGATATCTTGTCATCAAACGCACATCCAGAAGAGTTGACGGTAAACCCAAGCCTGTTGACCTCGGTACGGTTGGCG